>Ga0208904_1000646_pt1 | contig 27259 bp, 45 predicted proteins | sample AntAceMetag02UKB_FD_184774 | JGI IMG/M metagenome (GOLD analysis project Ga0208904, IMG submission 184774) | Saline lake microbial communities from Ace Lake, Antarctica - Antarctic Ace Lake Metagenome 02UKB (SPAdes) (version 2) | ecosystem: Environmental > Aquatic > Non-marine Saline and...
ATTCGTTATCCATCGGAAGACTGGGAACCTATAATAATGATTATTACTTTAATGGCCTAATAGACGAAGCCCGCATCTACTCCACCGCCCTAACCGCCTCCGAAATCAAAGCCCTCTACCTCTATCCCGCTGGGAATAAGGGAACAAGGATTAGTGGGAATCAGGTTACTACAGGAATAATTCAATCGACCAACTGGGCAGCGGCAGCCGGTATGCAGATTGACCTTGACAATGCCAAAATCACGATTCGGGAAGCTGAAGGACTTACAGTTGACAGCGCTACCGGAATCAAGGTTCTTAGTGGTGGGGATATTACGCTTGAAGCCGGTGGAGACATTATACTTACATCAAGCGATGTGGACCCCGCTTTAGTTAAATGGTCTACTACCCATAATATGGGAGCTGCGGCAACAGCTGCGAGAGGATTATGTATCTGGCCTACTACCGCAGACCAAGATTATTTTAACATAGGGTATAATGCGATTACCAACACAGCCTCACGATATAAAAATGTAACCGCTTATGCTCAAGATACCATAACGTTTCTAACTTCTACAGATAGCGATCATTATATTAATGTGTCTATCGCTGATGATATTTTTATTATATCAGCAAAAAACGGAGCTGGTAGCGGTGCTGCAGATTGGGATAGTTTGCAATTTGATCACAATGCCGCCGGATCTGCTTATATAGGACCAGGTCGTTCAAACAAAATAGATCTTGGAAGAAGTGCTGTACTATTTAAAGATTTATATCTTGGCGGCAACGCAATCATCAATGGTGGCGATATAGGCATAACAGCCGATACCGATCTTATTCAACTAGCTTCAGGCGCAGTAACCGTAAACGGCACGCTGACACTTAATTCAGGCACATCAATAAACGAATTTTCAACAGACGGCACTATGGCCGGCGATTCTGACGATGCCGCGCCTACTGAAAAGGCTGTAAAAACATTTGCAAATCAATATATTAAAGTAAGTGATGTTAAGACAGTACTCGTGTCAGGTGGCACTTTTACTCAAGCTGCTTGGCAAACTAGAACTATTAATACGGAGGATTCAGACACGGCAACATTATGCTCTATCTCTTCCAATCAGATTACTTTGGCTACAGGAACATACAGATGCCTGATTTCCTGCCCTGCGTATAATACAAGTCACCACTTAGCAAGGTTATATAATATTTCAGATTCAAGTGTGGAATTAATTGGAACTGCTGAAATGAGCAATTCAGGAGAATATGTTCAAACAAGATCATTTATATCTGGGGTGTTTACAATAGCAGCAGAGAAAATTTTTGAAATACAGCACAGATGCACCAGTACTCAAGCAGATACAGGTTTTGGTTACGCTAATGCTGTTATGGCTATCGACAATGTTTATACGGTGGCTGAATTTTGGAAAGTATGATAAAAAGGAGCACACGAAACATGAAATTAAAAATTATCATTATTGGAATTTGTTTTTTATTATGCACCGGTTGTAAAACATTCATAGCCGGTTCGCCGGTGGAATCGTTTAAAAATATGACATCTAAAGATGTCGCCTGTATGGTCGCTGGTGCCACCTGTAGATTTATCGTGCATGAAACCGGCCATTTTATAGCTTTGGAATTAACTGATACAGACTATTCTTTTCACCAGCGTGGGTTTGGTGCTGAATTTACCTATACCGGTGTATCCGACAGTGAAACCAGGTGGATCAGCAGGGCGGGGTTTATCTCACAAATAGGATTTGATTTTTTATTTCTTCGTAATTCGGAATCTTATTTCTCTCTGGGATACAAGATATCAAATACATTTAGTATCTTAGCTTATCCATTTTTGTTTCCTGATAAAGGCGATCTTTACGAAATCGATAAACATGGTGGAAATGCCACTCTTGAATGGGTTGCATACAGTATATTAAGTGGATATAATTTATTTAAAATTGAATGGTAAAAAGGAGCAACTAAAATGGAAGTACAAGTAGAAAAATTATTTCAGATTATCGGCCAGAAGGAATATATCATCACCGAAATGCAGGCCGAACTTTTAAAGCAACAGAGTTTAAACAAAGAATTAACCAAAAAGGTTGAAGGGCTCACTAAGAAAAAATAAAGGGGGAATTTTGAAAAAACTAATTTTAGCAATTATTTTTATGTTTATGGCAAGCAGCGCCGGTGCTGTTGATTTAGCGTGGGATAAAAATACTGATTCAGCCACAGGATATATTCTGTATTATCAGAAAACTGGAAGCGATACTATTTATTCTGAAATAGTATCTCCGCCCGGAAAAGAAACAGTTAGCTTCACTGTTGATAACGCTAAATTTGATCCAGGCGCAGAGCAATCCTTTTGGTTGACAGCGTATAACACGCTGGCGGAATCAGGACCGAGCAATATTGTAATCTGGACGGCACCCATTTTTATACCGACTGACAATCCGGCACCAATCATTATTAACATTCCATCTGAAGCTGGACCAGTGACAATTAACGTACAATAAAAAGGCGGTCTTATGCCACCCCAAAAACTAAGAGAAGGATTTCTGATGCGGCGAACTGTTGCTTGATGAAGATGGTTTGGGGTGGCGCTATTATAGAAATTTTGGACATTTCGCTGATCTAACTGCCGGGGCTGTGCGTCAAGCAGATAAAAAAATAGATGAATTAATGCACCGTATCAAATTACTTGAAAACTTACTTGAAAACAAAAAGGAGCCTTAAAAATGTTTAAAAAATTATTAGTGCTTGCAATCGTGGTCAGTCAGTTGATGTTTTTGAACATGGCTTTAGCCGTTGATGGCCGGGTGTACTTTGGAAAATATTTCAACCAGACTTTGCGCGCTGCTCCGTCTGGTGGCAATGCTGAATATGTTGCCGGTATCGAAGTTGGTCATTATTTTTTTGATCGGGTCCGGGCGTATACCAGTGTTGAGACTCTTATGGATGAGCGTGTTTCAGATCGCACGTTTCACCCGGCATCAGTGGCGTATACCGGTGGGGTAACGATTAGATTGTATGACGACTGGCTATATCTGCGCGGTGAACATCAATGCTGGCATCCCGTGGACGCCTATGGTGATGTCGAACAATATGATTTAATTCAAGTCGAATATCGATTCAGCCAAATAAGGAGTAAATAAATGGCAATTTATAAAAATGGTAGTGTAGATGTTGTAATAGGTTCATCTAGTGTAAAAGGTAACAGTACAGCCTTTACTACGTATGTTTCTAAGAGTGACTTGTTTAAATTAAATGATGATAGCGTATTCTACGAGGTAGCTTCTGTAGTGAATGCTACTAATTTTACACTATCTGCAAGATATGCTGATACAAGTTATCAAACTGCTAGAGCTGAGAACTTAGCTTCGGCTAATACTGCTACCAAGACGTATTCAGGTACACTATCTAATACGCCGGTAATACTTAATTATGTAGTAATAACTGCCAGCAACGAGAGGTTTACTGATGGTGGTGGAGGAGTTTTGACAGGTTCTGCCTCTCCTGCTGGGTCGGGAACCATTGGGTATGATGATGGCGCATATTCTATAACTCTCGGAACAGATCTGACCGCAACTATCAATATGACAGCTAGTTATTATTCTGGGGATACACGGAATTCTATGCCATATAAGGTAGTTACTGACTTTACCCCCTCATTCTCAATTCCTGAATTATCCTTAAATGATCGTGAGACAAACGCCGTATTTACTAAAGCTGTCCGTCTTATTGACACAGCCTTACAAAATATAACTGATAGACTAAATGCTAGTTTGTAATTTATTTTTCTAATTCATATTTATAATATCCTATATATAGTTCCTGTTTAGTTTGTGCTGACTTGTCTCTTTTAATTATGTTATCTTTCCACCAAAGCATTTGTAAATTATTTGGGTTAGATATTATTTTCGGCGGTATATTATTTTTAAACCCATCAGCTACTGAATAGATATGATCAAGATGATAGTTACTTGAATCCCTTTTTAATTTTTTAGGATTTATTTTATAGTAGTATTTTGTAAAGTTCTGGCTTGTTAAAATTTTAATAAACTGCCTGTAATTTTCTAGTTTTTGTAATGTTTCTTTTGTATAAAAACTTCTCCTGTTTATTTCCCAGCATTGTTTACACCTATAACCCTGTTTAAAATTATCCCAAGATGTTTTATATATATGCCCTAAAGAACACATTACTTTTAATTGTTTATTAGACCCCTCATAATTAGCACTCAATAATTTATAATTATGTCTTTCAATTTCAATTTTAATATTGGTATAATTTAATTTTTTAGACTTAATATTGCATACAGGACATCTTCTACCAAGTTTAAAATGCATAAAGTCCACTTTGAATTTATGCATTTTATTACACATAAGTTCTAATTTTGTATGACTGTTTTTATATTTTGTAGATAATAATATATAATCAAATTTCTCTATATAAGTTTTAACTTCTATATAATTAAATTTTTGAGATTCAAAAAAACATTTAGGACATCTTTTACCTTGTTGGAAATTTCTCCAAGTTGTGTAATAGATATGAGTATTAGGACATTGTACTTTTAATTTAGTTTTAGAATTTTTATAATTAACAGATAATAATTTATAATCAAAAGATTCTATATATTTTTTTATAAAGTTATAATTAAGATATTTATTATTAATACTACATATAGGGCATCTATTACCTTGTTTAAAATCTCTTAAGTTTACTTCATAAGTATGACCTTTAAGACATTTTAATTTTAATTTAGTGTAACTATTTATATATTCTTTACTCAAAAGAGTGTACCCAGAGTTTTGGATACACTCTTTTACATATTCATAAGTTAGTTTTCTCATAATACAATCTTGTCTATATCAACAAGTTTTCTATCTCTTATTTTAGCTATACAATATCCTATTTCTATTGGGTTATATCCCTTTATCTCAGCATAGCCCGATACCCCGATAGCATATGTTCTATAGAAAGATCCTGTATTTACATACCATCGTAAATCAGGATGAGTATACGCAGCATTTTGTTTTACCACATCACCAGAATAAAATTGTTTTGTACTACTTTTATGGTCTGTAATTACTAAACTTGACTCAGGCTTACTAATAAGTAATTTGTGTGTGTGTCCCATACTGCTCAAATATGCATTTGATTTTTCTCTGAGCATCCTCTTTAAAGAAATCTTCATGTTTGCCTTACGTCTTATAGGATCATCAACATTACTATTTATAGAACTAAATCCATGTGCTGCAAAATGTTTGAACATTAATGATTTTTTATGCTTGTAATTTATTATGCAACTCCAAGTGCCATAATCAACACCTAATCTTTCACATACCTTCTCAGTTATATTACCAAACCTCCATAATTTTAATGGGTGGTTTCCTTCCATAATAACCAATATCTTATCTTTAATAGCTTCCCTGCATTTAACCGCATCATCAATCTGTTTTATAATATTACCTTCAGTAGTTACTCCATCGTAGCGTGGATCATCAATTTGAATAGCTTCAATGCAGTCGCCGCTGTCAACACAATAATTATTCTTACACCCATCATACTTTGACAGTATTTGGTCAATCATGCTATTCCATCCATCATCAGATCTGAGTATACTTCCCATATGATCATCACCAAATAAGAATAGATTAAAATTATCTGGCATTTGCTTATTAAATATTTTCATTTATATTGTCCTCCATTGTCTGCAATTCATACATAAACATTTTCCAGTATCTATATCTGGATTAAGAGGTGCACCACATTTAGTACACCTCTTATCAATAACTCGTTTTTTTCTAAGTTCTCTAAAATAGATAAGACAGTCTTCACAATATTTTGTAAAACCAGCGTGCTGTTTTCTGCACCTTGTACACTGCATTAATCATCACACCCGAATGATATATTATAATATCTTGAGTTACCATGAATCTGACCTATGACATGAAAATAAACACCATGCTTACTATCATGTTCTCTATTCATATAGAAGTCTTCATTCTTATCGAGTTTCTCAAACAGGTCATCAACAACCTTGCCAAACATGCGACAGTCTTTTATTATTGGTACGTCTTTATAAACAAGACTTAATTCAAAATCTGAGAGTACAGGATTTATTTCTGACTTACAGTTAGTTTCAAGATCAAATCCACATTCATCCAAAACTTCATGTACTTCTTGTTTAAGTATCGGCATAGAGTCCAGTTTAGTAGTAAGTGCTTCCAAAGCTCTTGCTATAGCTATAGTCCTACCACCTACCACAAGTTCACCATCCTCAGTTTTATAATCTTTCTTTACTACATTATCGCCTGTTGAACATATGGATATGCCTCTTGCAATAACACCTAAGTCTTCAATAATACAGACTGTGACCATAGGTTTGCTTTCACCATCTCTAAAATAATAAAACCATTTTTTCATCTTGTTTCTCCTTTACCATTCAATTCTAAATAAATTATATCCAGATAATATACTATATAATCCCCACTCCAGAGTCTTATTTCCACCATGCTTGTCCAACTCGTATAAATCACCATAATCACTACGTCTCAGAGGATAGCTCATTGTCTGAACTGCTGACATACTATTATACCCAATCGCAAAATAAGAGTCTTTAGGTAAAAATAAACCAACTATGTTTTGTGATAGTAATCCTGCTCTTGATACCCAACGTATTTTACTGTCAGAACCTAAATCATCATAAAATATACGGACTTCACCACTTTTAAATTTAATACTGTAATCAGCATTATATGCCTCTAGGAAAGCGATGTGTGCAAGCTCATGAGTCAGTATACTGGCACACATACCTAAACCTATCACTGCATAATCTTTTGCTGTTGCTGTTTTCAGTTTTTCAAAACTTGTGTTCCCTATATATGTGTGACTACACCCTGCAAATAAAAACAATAGACTAATTATTAATAATATATTCTTCATAGTACTCCTCCAATCCTTTATTTATTTCAATGTTGTTAGTATAGCGATCAGCTTTATCATACCTTCTCTTATCTTTTGTTTCATAATCGGGTGGTGGTATCTGTTTTCTAATGTGTTTGTATGGATCAGGCTCCACGATTTGTTCCTCCTTTTTTAGATTTCACAAGACCCTGATGAACACTTAACGGTGTCTACATCAGCATCTGAATTAAATTTATTATCATCTAAATGTTTTTTAATTTTTTCCTTTGATATTTTATTTAATACTTGCCCTTCACGACTTCCATCTACATAAATTGTTACTCCTTTTAAATCTCTAATATATTCAAGTAGTAATGAAGAAAGAGTTTCATGAGATACCCCTTCTTGAAAATTAATTGTTTTGGAAACACCACCATCAACAAATTTTTGTATAATACTTTGTGTTTCTAAATGATCTTCCGGTGTTAAATCTGATGTGTCTACAAACCACTCATCAATATTTTCCTCCTTATTATTTAAAGCATTACTATATAAATCGTGTATATATATCCTATTACTCACTTGGTCTTTTCTTTCATATGCTTTTAAAAATAGTGGTTCTATTCCTGAACTTACTTCAGCTATTAAACTGATAGTTCCAGTAGGGGCTATGGAAAGACCTGTTACACATCTTGAACCAAACTTTTTAATATCCATCCTGAGTGCTGGGGGTAATGTTCTTATAAATTTAGCCTTTGAATATGCTGTGCTATCAAATTTTGGGAATGCACCCTTTTCTGCAGATAGCTCTACTAAACTTTCATACACACAATTTCTTACAAACTTTGCTAATTTTTCTTTTTCTTCTAAGGCTTTTGGTGATCCATACCTTAACTTTTTAGCAAACAGATAGTCAGCAAGGCCCATATAACCAAGTCCTATACGTCTTGAATCAAATGACTTTGTTTTAATTATGTCAAGAATATAATTATTACAGTCGATAACATCATCTAAAAAACGTATACTATTTTTAATTGTTGCTTGCATCTTAATCCAATTTGTATTTCCACCCTTACCTACAAATTTTGGTAATACAATACTACCTAAACAACATGTCTCATATGGAGAAAGTATTGCCTCCCCGCAATTTGAAACATTACATCCACCTGTCCAGTATGTATGATGTTTACCGTCCACAGTTATATTATATACTTCTTCAGTACTAATATATTCTACAGAATTAATATCAAATGTTACTTTACCTTTTTTTATTTTTTTATTAATTAAATATTCTTTTAATTTCTCCATTTTATATTTTTGTATAAACCCAACAGTATGGTAAAAAATATCAGAATCAGTTGTAATATTTATATCATAACTTTTTTTACATAAATATGTACCATTATCAAATTTTACTTTTTTTGGTTTATTTTTAGTTATATAAGATCTTATACCTACTGCTGACAGCATGATTTGTACATCTTCAACTATTTGTTTAGATGTAGCTTTTAATGTAACTCTCTTTGCAGTTTTAATTACTGAACCGTTTGCTGTATAAAGTCCCCTTAAAAATGATTTTATTAATTGATCATTTCCATATTTATATCTATCAGGAACAACTCTATCAAATGTTTTTGGTAATTCATTTGATTTAATACTTGTTTTAACTTTATAAGCATGATCATGCAATCCAGGTCTATGCCTTATTATAAGGTGTGTTATTTCTGAATCAAAGTAATCATAATCTTCTGCTCCAATACATAAATATACTAAATTATTAGATGCTTTATGTTTTGTTCCATCACCTATTAAAATACCGTCCATTACAACATTTGGTAGAAAATCAACAATTTTAGCTTTACATCGTAAGGTATCTATTGAATTTGCTTTATCTACTTCAATTTTTTTATTATTAGATATAATTTTATGTGTATCAGTACCACAAAAAATACTAGCATTTGTTCTATACTTATATACATTTTTAACTCCAGACCGTTGTTTATTTGTTATTTTGACCCAACCATCTTCACTCCATATTTTATCTCCTATATTTACATCTTTAAATTGTTTAATACCATCAGGTGTACGTAATGTAGCCCACTCTGGCTGGCAAGGATTTGTAGTTATTACAGGTGCATAGAAATACGAGTTGTTCTCACGTAAGTTATCCCAATTAATAAGTCCAGGTTCTGCTGACTTGAGCATATTAGTTATTACTGTATCCCATAACTCTTTAGCATCCACAGTATTATATATTTTTTGTGCAAATTTTAAATCCCAAACACTTTGTGATTCTACACTCTGTAAGAATTCCTCAGTCACTCCTACAGAAATATTATAATGAGGTATAAGTTTATCAACTAATTTTGCATTTATAAATTTTAAGATATCTGGGTGTCTGACAGTCATAAGAGCAAGACCAGCAGCTCGGCGTTGACCCCCTATCTTTATTGTTTCTGCTATGAAATCAGAAGCCTTTAAAAAAGAAATCGGGCCTGATGAAACACCCCCAACCCCTCGTATTGGAGCACCTTCCGGTCTTAAAGGTGATAGGTTAGTTCCTACACCTCCACCCTCTCCCCACAAAACGAAGCTGTCTGAAAAGTATTTTCCTATCTCTTCCCTTGAATCACCAAATGGTAATACATAACAATTGAATAAAGACCCCTTAATTCTACCTGCATTTCTGAGTATTCTACCACCGGGAAGAAACTCAAGATTAAAAATCATTTCTGAAAATATATCTGAATACTTTTTTCTATATGCTTCAGAAGTTTCAGCCCTTGCTATACTACTTCCTACCCTATTTGAAAGTTCACTCCATAGAGTCTCTATATCTTCTATAAAATACCTACTTGTTGCAATTGTTAATGGATTTCCTGTTAACTCTGGCATAGTTTAATTAATCCCCCACTATTTCTATTTTCAATGTAAGTTCCTCACCATTAGATAGTCTACCTTCAAATTCATCAAATTCATCATGAGTAGTACTACTAATTGAAAAATTGTCAATATGCATCACTCCAAACAAGTATCTCATATCCTTACTCAGCAACTCAACCATATCTCCGTCTATACTATGTAACTTCGCTATTACTTCCATTCTTATTCTCCTTTATCAATGCAAACAAAATCATGCAGTCTGCTGTACTGTTATGTGTAGAATCATACCGACTTCGAGCGATAGATAACCACTCTTTGAGTTCAGCCAACGGTTTATCTTTATGAACATTATAAGAACCTCTTAATGCAGTAGCATATGCTGTGTCGTGAGCATCTTTATTTGGAGCTTCAATTTTAATGTAGGCTTCTATATCCATCTCTTTTTCTCCTTTGCTAACATCCTCCGAATTGTACCTGTTGCTGTTTCAGCTAAATATTCCAACATCTGTCTATCATCTTTATAAAAGCGGTCTACTTTGTTTGCTTCATCCATAGTTTGTTCAAAATATATATCTTTAGGATCATCATTCAATGTTATAGGTTTATTAAAACCGACACGTCTAGCTAAATCTCTCTTCCTTCCATTTTTATCTATTAAAGTTAACATAAGCGTTGCTGAATTTTTAGGTAAATCTGGGATTACTTTTTCTGCAACCTTAACTTTTTTAGAAGTTGCTGCTACTACCTTATCAACCAACACTGATGGTAGTAAGGCTGTCATAAATCCGAATGCTGACAGTTTAGCCATAAAACCACGGCGTGTTGATTTGTCTTGTTTTAATAATTGTTCAAGCTTTTTAAATTTTAACATGTTTACTCTCCTTTCATTGCTTCATATTTATCAAGTGCAGCACTCGTAAGACTGACACCCCAGTTTGGATCATCAGAATTTAATGCTATCTCTTCTGAAAAGTCAGATATATCATGTGGTAGCAAAGTCAACTTATCACTCTCGTCCTCAAAAATATGTCTCAGTTCATGACGCATTATACGAGTTTTGTCAGTCTCGTCAGCTATTTCCCAAACTACCTTATTAAGTACCAGAAGATAATCAAACCCATCCTCTACAAGTTTAGAGGAAGTAAGGAATCTTAGCTTCTCGTTTACAAGTTCTATGTAAGCTATTGCGAACTTACCCTTAACTATCTTCTTTTTTAAATCAAACATAAGTTTAATTTTTAAGTTCCCTACCTCTGGAAACCAATCCTCAACTGTCTTTACAAATACTCCTATTACGTTGTCTGTAATGTCCTCATACCTATTTTCCATTTCCTACCCCCTTATAAATAATTTATCTTACGTAAGGTATTCTTTAAATTATTTGTTAAACCTTCAATAGCTTCATCAATAGTTATAACTTTTTCATCTGGATGTATGAATGGGATATAAGCCCCATTAATTCTTTCAGTAAAATAATCTGCCATCTCACCCTTCATTCTTTCTATAAATGATTTAGCTTCTAAATCTTTTTTTAATACTCTACGCATTCTTAATACACCTTTATCTATCACAAAAATACCTATATCACCTTCTCTTAAAAATAAGGTATGTTCTTTTTCATCTGTCATTTATCCTCCTCTTATTCCTCCACTACTTTTGGGTTGTTTAAATACCATGAAATATTAATATCAAAAGCGATAGCCCCCAGTTCTCTCTCCTCTTCTGAAAGCGCACCCTGTAAATCCTCATTAACTTCTAATTCCCAACCATTTATATTTATAGTTCTCATTCTTATTCTCCAGATTTCTCATCTTATTTTTAAGTTAACCCATGATAAGGGAAGCTCCCTTTTAAATAAAGACTTAAATCTTTGCCAGCACTTTATGCAATCTGACATAGACATTTTGTTTCCTCCACCTCCTCAAATTCTGCATGTGCAAATATTCTCACAACTCCCTGCGCAATACATGTGAAAGCAGGGATATTTATAGATAAATTGAAAGAATTATTCCTGAATATAATAACAAGTTCTCCTTTGAAATTTGAGTCGATTAGTTCTACACAATTCGCAAGGTAGTTTGGATAATTGCCTGACAGCTCCGGGCGTTGGTATATCTCTAAAGAGTATCCTACTGGCAACTCAATGGCAATGCCGGTCCTGATTATTTCAGTTGAGAGGCTCTCGATAGTTACACTTTCGGATGTGTAGATATCAAATCCAGCAGAATTTTCATGTGAATAGGTTGGTATCTTAGCAATCTTGTTTAGTTTTCTTACTTTAATCTTCAATTATTCCTCCTATAAAATCTCATTTATAAATTTTGCATATCCTTTATATAATGCTTTCTCACTCTGCCAAGACCTATCGTGCTTGATTAAATTTTTTCTAGCTGATAACATTTGTAAATTAAAGGGGTTAGATATATATTTAATTGGTACATTACACCTAAATCCTTCAATCACAGGAAATATGTGATCTAAATGATATTTGTTTCCCCTTTCTAAATTTTTAGGATTTATCTGATAAAAATATTTACAATAATTTTGGTTTGATAATTGCATAACTGCTGCTCTATAATTATATAGTTCAGTCAGTTCTTCTGGTGTATAATTTCTTTTCCAACATTCAGGACATCTTCTCCCCTGTAGAAAACAACTCCATCTCATCCGAAATTTATGACCTTTAGGACACATAAATTTTAACTTTGTACTAGTATTGACATACTTGGTACTCAAAAGAGTGTACCCAAACGATTTAGCATACTTTCTTATATGTTCAATAGTTATTCTTTTTCTACATGAGCTTTTAGAGCATCTTCTCCCCTGTAGAAAACAACTCCATCTCATCCGAAATTTATGACCTTTAGGACACATAAATTCCATTTTAGTATTATTATTTACATATTTAGTACTCAGTAATTTATAACCAAATGACTTTGCATACTTCCTTATATGTTCAATAGTTATTCTTTTTCCACATGAGCCTTTAGAGCATCTCTGACCCTGTTGAAAACAACTCCAAGTCATCAAAAATACATGACCTTTAGGACACATAAATTTGAGTTTAGTTCTAGCATTGACATACTTGGTACTCAGAAGGGTGTACCCAAATGATTTAGCATATTTTCTTATATACTCAATAGTTAATTTTCTTCTACCCATATCAAAACTCCCTGTCAGAAATATCAGTGATGGGATACGCATTCTCAATAGTGTACTCAGACAGCCTTGTTCTTAATGTATTCGGATTCGGGTCATACACTTTCTTACCATCCCAGTATATAACATGCCCACACCCCGGAAAATCCTCAGAGTCTGTAGCTATAAGTAAAGGTGTACCGTCAAAGGCAATTATTGATACATATTCATGACCAATTATTGACTTATCAATGTTTCTAATTGTAGTGCATATAAGGATTCCGTGGTGCACAAGGTATAGGCATGCGTCTTTTATATTTAGCATAACATTTTCGCCATAATTCTTAAACCAATTTTCAACATAAAGTTCTGTCTCATTTGTAATAAAAGCAAGTACACAGTGTAAACAGGTGTGATTTTTTGTCTGCTTAATTATATCCACTATTCTCCTTTTAAAATCCACCAAATGGTGAGTAAGGTTTGTAATTATAGACCCATTCTTCTAAAAGTCTTACTCTTTCCGTCAATTTTAGTTTATCAAGTTCATCAAAATATTCTTTTCTTATCCTATCCTTTTCTATTTGAAAACATGAATAACAAACTGTTTGCTCACTGTTTTTATATGTAAAAGCTATTTCTGATTCCTCTCCACACACTGTACATACTATAGTTTTCTTAATCATAAGTTACTCCCCAAGTTTAATAATAAAGTAATCTTTTATATCCTGCCAAGTATGAACTCTCTGTGTTAATGAAGTGTTTGTAATCTTTCTATTCCAAGGTCTATCATATACCAAAGACATAATATCATTTCTGTAGGCAGATACTATATGTGAACCTCTGTCCTCAATAACTGTATCAATACCAGTTTTATTATATGTAATTACTTTATCCTGAGATGAAACAACATCAGTTATATAACCCAATACCCCATTTCTTTCAAGAATAGCTTCAGCATACTCTATATACTCTTCAGGTCTTGAGGTTACAACGTATAAATTATAAAATTGTGACAACCATTTTATTACTTTACCAACATCCTTTATTAATAAAAATTCCTCATTAGTAAGAGCCACATCTATAGCGTCATTTACTACACCCACAGCCATACATAAACTTTCGGATATATCATATATATGAATACTCTCAATATTGTACACCTCATTAAAAAATAATCCAAGAGTATCCAAAATTGATGATGTGGTATCAATCATTGTATCATCAAAATCAATCCCTATATTTGGTTTCATTTTACCCCCAATATTCCAATTATTATTTTAACTTCCTTCTCCAGATTTTTTAAATCAAATACATTAAATATTGTATAATCATAATCATAGTTATTTACATTCATATCTGAAAAATTATCTGGTATTTCTATCCCACTTCTCTTTAATAGCAATGTAATGCATCTGTCACCAAAATATTCAACAAGTTTCTTTATCTCAGAAGGCTCTCTGCAATGGACAAACATAACAAAGTCTTCCAAAAACATATCATAAATATCATACTGCTCTATTGTTTTCGTAAATGGTATATCATTATACTTAATAAGAAATGATTTTATATTTGACATAAGTTTTCTATATTCAGACTCCATCCTATCTTCTTCATAACCAAAGTCTTCAAACATACGTCTTATATCATTTATAGTAGAATAATTTAATACTTCTACTTCAGTAAACTTATCAAATATTCCAAAAAATGTATCCTTTCCTGTGTTACTACTTCCATTAATTATTATTATTTTGTTCATTCTTCTCCTCTTCTAAGTTAGCTGTAAAATTTTCAATTGTATCTTTTCCTAAATACGTCATCGACACAAGTATTGCATCCTTAGTAGCCCCAGATTTATCTCTTGCTGTTGCTATGTTTAATACATTAATATACCTAGTAGCAAACATAGCAATAATATTCTTAAACCCAAGTTCAGGATCAATAAATGTAAGTGTGTACCAAAACCCATCATCACTTGATACAGTTTCAGGTATGCTTTTTAAAAAATTAAGTGTAATAGCATACAAACAAATCCCAATAATACACCCAATAAATGCAGGTATTAATACATCCATTTTACTTTCCCTTTAGTTGTTTAAGTAAATTAAAAAAATGTTCAGCTTCCATAACTACTTTCATACTAATCTTATCTTTCTTTAATCGTGATGTTCTTTGACAAAACAATAACCAATTATCAAAATCACCTTGATTTTCTTGTGCTTGCTGCAACCATCCGGGAACTGACCAGCGCATTTGATCTTTCGCCTCAACAGCATAGGGGAACTTTTGTTTAGCCTCTCCTATTAATTTCACATCAACCCCAGACTGCCCCATCTCCCTGCCTTGAATTAGTTCATCTTTACCACACGGTATACCTGTCAACTCCGAAATCATTTGAGCTATGTCATTCTGCATCCTTACAGCTTTGTTTTTAGCACTACGAATTGTTATACGTCTTTTCTTAGTTGGTTTCTTTTTCATCAATCACCCCCCTCGAATTCTTTTACATACAAAATGGCCATATCAAGGCATTCTCTTCTTGTAGGGGCTTCAAATATCGGGTTGTTGTGGCCATGACCAAAAAATACCTGCAATTCTTCATAAGAACCTTTATCTCTACTGCCCATAAACCCTTGCCATTCTGTTGTATGACTGAGTTCAAAATTTAATCTCTCTGTATCTTTAATATCAGACAAGTTACCAACAAATTTTAACTTGTTTAGTTCTGTACTGGAAAATTCTCTCTCAAATGACCCCATTTTCCATTCTTGAAAACACATACAGATCCAAGGCTCATCTGGCTCTCGTGAGCATACAACGTAAAGCATTTCTTCAGTATAACTGTCTCCAAGCCAAGCTTTGTTATTATCCAACCAAAGTTGTCCAACCTCAATTATCTTCATTTCATACCTCCTACTTAACCTTCTGAGCATTGTCATACGCATCCTGAGAGAATTCTAAAAGACCACCCTCCGGCTGTGTACCAAAATACTGTACCAATTTTCCCCAAAAACTTAAATATTTTCCATCATTAAACCATAAAACTTTTTTCCCAAAGTCATTTGGCAGAGACATAGAGAAACTTGATGTTTCATCATACTGTAACAAGAACAATGATTTGTCAAATCTGTTGAGAGGACATTTAAAGTTTACACACTTGTGTGCATATTCGCAGTAATCAGCTACAGGATCTACGACAACCGTAGTAACAGCAGTAGTGAGTTTCTTGTAATCGTAAGGGGAGAATGACATAATCCCAAACGACATATGACATACACCTAGCCACATCCTCTTCTCATCAGGTACATCTTTAAAAACTATCTTTGAGTCTATCCATGTTATACCGATTGATGCTTGACTCTCTTTGAATTTTTTCTTACTGATTCCCATTTATACCTCCTTAATACAAGAAACTCCATCTTCCATACCAATATCTATAACATTAGTAAAACTATCTTTAACTGTATCATCATGTGATATAACCAGTATAGTACCAATATCTTTAGCTTGACTCTTTAACAATTCAATAACACCTTCTTTGCCTTCTTGGTCAAGTGAACCTTCTAAACTCTCATCAAGAATCATAAAGTCAAGATTGCTTATAAGATTGTGCAGTGCAAATAAGTTAGAAAGTTTTACTCTCTGTCTCTGACCGGCAGAGTAAGCCCCGACAGAGGTTATCTTTTTGTCTGGGTGATGTATCTGTACATCAATCTTTTCTGATATTGACTTATCCTTATTCTCTTTCTGTGATGATATAGTTATATGCATTTGATCTGATATAGATGAAAGAATCTTATTTGTTTCATCCTCAAGAGATATTAGAAAGTTTTCAGACAGCATATTCGGTAATCCAGTCTTTCCAAAACCTTTATACCAGAATTTAATATACAACATCTCTTCAAATATTTGACTACATTTTGATTCGGCACTAACTATCTTATCTTTATTTATTTTTATTGCTTTAACTATTTTTTTCTTGAATGTTATATGTGGGTTATGTTCCATCTTTAAAAAGTCTATTGTATACTCTATGCCTTGTACATTATTCAATTTAATTTTGTTATCAGTTTCTATTTCACTTATCTTATCTTTAGCTATCTTTATTCCTAAATCTATTCTACTATTTAGTTCTTGTACTTTAACTATTGCAAGTGCTTCCTGTTCAACCTGCAACAATTTAGTTCTCAGTGATTCTATTTCATCACTTAAATCATCTGTTGCAGAATCTTCAGGTATGTTAATATTGTTTTTGATATCAATGTAAGGATTAGTTTCAACTTTCAAGTTTTTTATAGTCTTGTTTATATCTTCAGTCTTGTTTTTATTTATGAGATTGTTTGTTTTTCTTTCATTTATCTCAAGTTCAAGTGTTTTAATATTACTATCAATTTCTTCATTGAATTGTATATCATTGCTATAAGATTCTAATTCACCTGAAGCACCAACAATGTTATCTTCAAGTCCATCTATATCTCTCTCTAAAAACTCTATAACAGGCTCACAAGATTCAATGATACTATCTCTCTGATCAATCAGATGTTCACAATGAAAGTTTTTAAGTACTGGGCATATACCATCACCTGCATCTTTAAGTTTAATTCTATTATTTTTTAACTCAATCTCCTTTTTGAGTTTAATATTTTGGTACTCTTCTAAATCACCCTTTAAAATATAGATAGCATCCTCATCAATAAATATCTTACTTCTTTCTAGTTCAAGTATCTCCTTATCTAAGTCTGTGAACGAGTCATCTTGTTTACAGTTTTCTAATGACTCTGTTAGGTTTTTAATTGTAACCTGCTTATTACTTTCATAATTATTTAATTTACCAGTTACATCCACTAACTCTATCTTCTGCAATCTGATAGTCTCAATAAGATTCTTTAATTCAATCTCTTTTTTGAGTTTATCATTTGTGAGTTTACTGTCTATGTCTTTTAAGAGATTTAATTTATTTGTATCTTCATCTTCCTTCTTACTTTCAAGATCTCTTACAGTAGCCTCTAATTCGGTTGTAGGTTCATATACAATAGCCTCAATAGAAGATTCAAGTGACTCTATCTTTTGTTTTTTATTTACATCGTACTCTGCTATTTGTTCACCTACATCTTCAAGATCAGTCTTTTGTGTAGTTATTGTTTCATTGATAGTTTTAACTATAGCTTCACTTTTCTCAATTGAGTCTGATAACTCTTTAATTTTCTGCTTGGCTTTCTCCTTACCCTTATTGAATTTATGAAGACCCAAAACATTATAAACAATTTCCTTCTTTTCTGTATCAGTACTTTCAATAAATGATTTTGAATTGGAAGAATATATAGATGTAGTCTGTACTGTAAACAAATCAATATCAAACAATCTTAATATTTCTTTTTGAGTCTCACGTCTATCTGTATGAGTTAAAGAGTCATCATCATTTAACAATAACTCTATAGACTGACCCCTCTTTTTGTGATTTCTATATTTAATTATTTTTATCTCGTCATCATCCTTCTTAAATACCCCCTCAATAATACACTCAGTATCTTTATTATATGGAATATCTTCCACATTCATAGGTTCACTGAATGTATCAAGAAGTAAGTACTCAATAGCATTACGAATTGATGATTTCCCAAAACCATTTTTTGCATTTATTAAAGTAAGACCCATCTCATCTATGTTATCTATTTCAAGATTTTTCCAAGACTTAAAGTTTTTAGCCTTTAAAGATTTTAAAACTATCAATGTAATTTCTCCTATTCGATGGTAAGTGATCCAAGATACTCTTTATATTTCTCAAGACTTCTTATTGCTAAATTGATAGCCTCTGTTAACAAATTCTGTGGTTGTGCAGGTGGTGTTGTGTCAATTCTTTTAGTTACTTCATTAGAGTACCCACTCTCATTATTATCATTATCAAATGCTGTAACAACCCAAAAGTAAGTTCCATCCAATAAATCTTCTGTTGTATATGTACAGCAGGGATTATCATTTGGTCCACAGGGAATTGTCCCAATAGGATTTGTTTTGTCATATACTCCAGCTTCTGTTGATTGAAATACATGATAACCAGCGAGGTCAGTCTCTGTATTTGCATCCCAAGCTAACTTAATTTCAGCACTTATAGAAGGTGCAGCAAACATCAACACAACTGTCAATACTAAACATAATTTCTTAATCATAATTTTCTTCTCCCCTTATTAATAGTTTTTCTAACTCATTTATTTCCTTTATCTTATGAGAAACAACTTCAGTTCTTAATAATTCATCTAAGTCCTCCTCAAAACAAAGGTACTCTGGTCGATTATATAGTTTTATAAACTCACTCTTCTTCATAATATAGCATAACTCCTTGTTCGTCTATCCCACTTCCCTTTAATATCAGGAGGCGCATTATGACAAATACATCCATACATTATATATGTTCCGTATCCTGTTGGGGTAAGCCATGCATAATTACCACCACAAGTACAAGATGTAGGCCATATAACACATCCATTATCAATAGCCCTTTTAAAACTTTTAGTCATATCATTACTTTCTTTATCAATCTCTTTATTCATTGTTCATCTCCTTATTTTAACAACTCCATACCAACTCTAAATAATTTATCAGGATCTAAATCATTTAGATCCACTAGACCAATGTATTGTAGCATCTCATCTTTTGTATTCCCAGTTTGTTTTAGTCTCGATTTTCTATCTCTCATCTTGGTTATGTTAGGAAACACATTATACAATTTAAATATAGGATTTATCAATTCATCTGACGATATATTTATTCTATAAAACTCAGCCTCACTTATCTCATCAGGTATATTATCTAACATATTCCACTTCGGATGATTTATTAATACAGAATTCGCCTTACCATCTTTATAATGTATGAATCTTTTCTTGTCAGCAGCCTCACCCCAATTCTGAGGGCATATACTTCCTATATTAATTATATTATGGATGGACATTGGTGTATGTATGTGACCATTAAACACAATCTTATACTTAGCTATGTCTTCAAGCCTGATTAACTTATTGGAATCAAAATTTACCAAACCTTCTATCTCTTCATGTAAAAATAACATATCAGCATCTGACTCTAATTCATTTTCAGTCATACCATAAGGAATTATTTTCACATTATCTATAACTGTAGGCTTAGTTATAATAGTTACAATGTCAGAAAACGGAAGTAAGGATGAATCGTGATTCTGTTTAAATATATCATGATTACCTGTATTAAATATAATGTTAAATGAATCAGAATATTTTCTAAATAATTCCCATACTATATTATATATACCTGAATTGATTTTGTTCTTCTCTTCAAACAGATCACCATTACATATAACTGTCCTTACATTATTAGTCTCAGCATATTCAAATATATCATCAGTTATATTTATCTGCGTTTGTAGCCAAGATGATATACCATTGCTATTTATAAAGCTCTTATTCTGATTAACATGATAGTGTGGATCACTGAATACTATAAACTCATTCATTTGTCTCTTCCTTTTCTTCCTCATCAGGTTTGTACTCTGGGTATATATCCAGATTTAATTCAGGAAAATCTTCCATAATCTTTTCTACATTTGATTCTAATAATTTATTACCATTATATAATATTGTTCCTTGTTTAAAAGCCTTAAACTCAGCTTTGTTTTTAGGCTCCAGTATATTTCTATCTACAAGAAGTCTTAAATATCCTGACAGATAAGGAATGCTACCTTTAAACAAATGCTGAAAAACTACTTTACGCATAGACGGACCTAATCTAGTTTTAATAACTTTAGCCTTCAGCCAATTTCCTACAACCTCACCCCCTTTATTTTCATCTCTTATATCTTTACCATTATCAAGTTGAATTCTATAATGTGTGTAATACTTTCCAGCTTCTCCACCAGTGACTGTAGTATTATCACCAAACATTACCCCTGGTTTATAAGTTCTCTGGTTAGCGAAAACAAAGAGTGTTCTATTGTTTATATAAGGTAGTATTCTTCTATAAAGCCTGTGGAGTTGCCCTGCTGTTTTTCCCATCACAGCTTTATCAGATTTGGAAGTATCGTCAAAGGCTGCAATAGAATCAATTCCTATAAACACGTACTCAGTATCAGGAATTTTCTTCAGTGTAGTTTCTAGGGCTATTGTTGCATCTGGCACTGTTAATATATCAACAGGTTTAAATAACATAGTTCTGTTTGTGTCAACACCTAGAAACTTTGCCCTGTCTATAAAAAACGCATTTTCTCTATCAAGCCATATACCAATTGCATTATACTTCTTCTGCATATTAGCTAACATTATTTGCATTAGTGTAGTCTTTCCCGATTGGGAAAATCCTGAGATCTCAACTGCACTACCCAAATTAATACCTCCATCGAGTGCTAAGTCTAATGCCTTATTACCTACAGATATAAACTCCTTAGTTTCTACTTCATCAGCAGCAATTTTCAGAGATCCATACTCTTTTTTCAGTTTAGTTACTAACTTCTTTATATCAAATTCAGTCATTTTGGTCCTGTCCCCCAGTCGGCCCTCTTTTTGCCAAACCATTTACAATCATTGTTTTTGTTTATATCTTCTGGCTCTCCTAAATATTCTGTTGTTTTTTCAAGTTTATACCAAGTATCTTTTTCAGTAACTTTTAAGTTATCTAGATATGTACAATGACTTATTGTGTAACTAAAAATAATTTCAGTCTCACACCATCTGCATCTACCACAATAAACTTTTTTCATATGTACCACCTCTTACCTATTCTGAAATCTTTTATGTAAATCATCATATGTAGTTTCCATTAATTCATTTACACTCATAGTTCCATCTTCCTTTGTTACATCAAAATAAATCTTTACACTATAACTTTTCTGGCCTTTTGCATTCTCACTAACCTGTATGCTACTTGTTTTTTCAGTTAAGTCCATAGTCATATTAAAATTTGTTGGTCGTTCTTTTTTAGCCACTTCAGTTTTTTCTTTTTCCATTTTATTAATCTCCTATTTTGTTTATAAATGGTAATATATTACTGATTAAGCAATAAAAGGTATCTTAAACAGCAATGTGTTGCCGATAGTAATTATGTCACGCTTTAGCATTGCACGTCAATAAGAAGTGTCGTGTTAATTTTTAAACATTAGAAATATATCAAACAACGCCATGAATAAAAATGATTCTTGTGGGATAAAATAATTACCAAGTATCCCAATACTCTTTGTTACCTGCACCCCCTCCTTATAATCTTTTAAATAGTTAGATTTCAACCTCCCTGTCATGATATTTATCAAACTTATCCTGATTGTTTCAGCAGATTTTACCTTTAATAGAGTATTAAGTAAACTTACTACTTGATTCCACTCAAGCTGCCCAGATAAAATAAATTTAAATAACTCAAAGACATCAGTATCAATATCCATTGAATTCATATCTAATAAAAAATTTGCATCACTTTCATTAATTACATCTTTAATGATTGGTAACAGTGTTAATAATTTTCTGGCAATACCATCAGCTTTTTCTATCAAAAGAATCTTTAACCAGCGTTCAAGTTTTATGCCCTCCTGATTACACACCTCATTTAAAAGTTTTTGAAGGTTTTTATTTGATAAATGTTTAAGTTTATAAATCCTAAATCTCTGTAATAATTCCGGCTTCAAAGCCCCCATTTCTGTGGTACAGGCTATCACCTTTTTATATTCCGGCAAATGCTCAAGAGGTTTTAGAAAATTCTGTTGTGCTTTAGGACTCTGACCTATACCGTGAAATTCCTCAAGAATTAATACCTGCTCTTTACCAAATATACTTGACTTCATAAATTTATCAAGTACATTTTCTATGTCACCCTTTTTTGAATCTTTAATACAGTTAACTTCCATTATATTTTCTTCAGGGCAGTACTCTCTAGCTAAAATGTATGCTATTGTGGTTTTTCCTATTCCTGTGGGGCCGAATAGTAATATAGGTCTGTCTAAATTAACAGAATTAATTATAAGATCTTGACCTAATACCTCAGATCTTTTAGTAGGTCTGTATTTAAGATGCATTTATACCCCTGAACCTATTGGTGCTATATCATATATTTTAGCATCAATAGCCTGACTACAAAGTACTTTGGTTGAATTAAACATAACCATTGCTTCTATCTGTGACTTTAACAATAGTTTTCTACAAAGTATTAAGTGGTCTATTGAGTCTACATCTAAGATAATTATATCCATTTTTATTAGCTTCTGTAAAAAGTTAATATTTTTTCTTATTTCGTTTGGATGATATATAGTAGTTATTAATCTATTATAATTTAATTGTTGAAACAATGTGTTTGAAAATACTGAAACAAAATAACCTCCTGATATTAATTTTGGTGTTACCCAAGATAAAACTTTCTCATTTGCTGAAGTGCTCTCTCTGAAAATTATGTCTCTGATATCACCCATTGATTTAATTGTGTCATATAAATCATCAATGTTTACTGACTCATCTTCATAAAAATCAACTATAATAGATACCGGCAACCTACCTAAGCCTTTATTAAAACAAATCTCAATGTTTTTTAATGGTGCACTCACAGTTATTCCTCCCTAGCTTGACTTTCAAGTTCAGATATTTTTTCTTCAATTTCCACAAAATCACTGTTGTATAGTTCTGAATAATCACCTGTCACTCTCCAAGTATTTTTAAATCTCTTTAATAATTTTATAGAATTACTTTCATTTTGAACAGCATTTATAATACGTTGTACAACCTTATATCCAACAATTATGCCAAAAACACCAACACCGTATGAAATAATAGTAACGAGTATTTGAAATACAAGATAAGTAATAAAGCCATACATTGTACTTGCTCCAAGACCCCCTATCATTTCAACAATAGCTTTCAATTCTTCTGGTCCCATTTTTTATCTCCCTATAGTTACTAAATATTAATATAATGGTAGTGGAAATGGTGATACAACTATTTCCGGTTCAATGTAAACTGGCCTTGGTTCATTTGTTTCAGGATCTATCATCATTAACCATGTTGCACTTGAAGATGTAGGCATAAACAAGCCATTTGGATCTGGTTGTGGTAAAGAAAATGCAGTGCCATAAGTTTTTGTAACTCTTTCAGGATTTGTAAACTGGGCAGAAAAAGGAATCCCAAAACCAATACATTTACCAATAAACATTAATTTACCTTGATAGTCACTTTTGATATATGCATAAGTAATTAAGTTTTCTTTATCACATAACTCAAATATCATTTTCATAAGTTTTTTTTGTTGAAAATTAACAATGTTCGGCATTCCAACTTGCCTTTCTACCTCAAGCATCATGGTTTGAGTTTTTGCTGCTTGCTTTTCATCTGCTGATTCAGGAAAACAACCCATAAATAAAAAAACTGTTATTGTAATCAATAAACCCACAAGAACCTTTTTCATGTTAATACCCCCTCATTGTAGTTAAAAATGAACGCAACTTTGCTGATTGAAGTTTATTAGCATCAACTTCTGCAAATCGCATTTGTATCGTTGTTTTAATTGCTCCCTTACCCATATCATCTTCTTTTTGATACTCAAGATAGTATTTTCCTAAATCTTGTTGAACACCATGTAAGTATGATTTAGTATTCTCAAAAATATCTCTCTTAATATTTTCTGTTTTTGAGGCAAAGAACTTAAACATCCCCAAAGAATATAAACCTATAACGAAGGGGATTAATACCCCTACTACACTTAATAGCACAATATATCTTTTCCTCATTTTCTCTCCTTTGTAATTAAATGGAAGTGGCAGGATTCGAACCTGCATGGGGTTTTAATTGTCTGACTAGCATTCGAGGTCTTTTATCAGATCCCCTCTCTCCGCTGGTATTCGACCACCAAACCAGCTTCACAGATAGCGTCTACCTATTCCGCCACACTTCCACTGTAAAAACTACATTAACCACCTATCTTAGCTAAACATTCATCTACAAATGCACAGTTAACAGGTGTACAATCCTTATCTTCAGGATCATAATATGTTGCATTACCAAAACACCTAGGCCTTTTATCTTTAGGTTTAGTCTCTGCCTTATCCGGTACACTATCCTTAACCTCTTCAGGTTTAGTAGTAGCATCAAATGGAGCTTTGACATTATCATCTGGAGATAACTCTACCTCCTGCCAATTCAGCCCTTCATCACCATCAATCTGAGCCTGAGATACTCCCCAATGCCTCCAAGCAACAGTCATAAAGTTTGTATTACCAGCACCATCATCCCAATGAGGAAGAATTCTGAATCTCAAAGTCTCACCGTCTTTCATTGTTGAAACTTTCAAATGATTTTCTTCAGTCAATTCCTCATCTTGAATCATGCTAATAATATTAGTTAGATTAAAAGCACTTGCAAGTGTGGGCTTTTTTACCTCCCAATCAGCCTTGTTTAGGTCAGGAGATACAGTATAAAATGGATAGCCATCCTTCTTACCCTTAGTAACCATCATCTCACGACCCATGTTCTTTTTAGGATGTGTTATATCTGTCCACCCCAAGTTGTTAACTCCATCAAATATCTGACTTCCAGCCTTAGATCCCATTTCAAGAACCTTAACTTCAGTAGGCTTTTCAGGAAACACAACGTTTAAAAAGAATGTTGCTTTCGCTCCCTTTTGAGCCGCCCAATTTCTTGCAGGATGTTTTTCTGGATACTGCTTCGCCCAGACTTGTGACTGTATATAATCACAAACTTTACAGGGTTTACTAATTGATTTATTTCGTTTAGGACATATCAACCCAGAACTTGCCAGTGACATATCGTTTTTCATTTGATTCAGTGCAACTACGTCAATCATGTACGGATCTACTTTCTTTTCTACCATAGGTACTACCTCCGTTATTAGTTATTAGTTATTAGTTATTAGTTGTTAATTTTTTGTCTGCATATCTAATCATCGACACACCTCCTTTCAAATTTAGTTAATCAGTTGGGGCGACTGGAGAGATTTGAACTCTCTTGCACTTGGGCCACATCCAAGCGGCGCACCATTTTGCCTTCAGCCGCCATACTGTTATATAGTTTCATTCCCAATTAATTTAGCTGGGACATCTGGACGTACCTGTCCCCCACTATTTCTAATGTTTGCCCATGACCATGTTTCAGCACCATCAACGTGCAACAAAAAATTGATTTCTCCTTCTGGAAGTTCACTATGATGTGTTTCTTGTAAAATTTTTTGTACTTTCTTAGCTATCATATTCTTCATATCTGGTGAAAACATTATATCCCCCTTATAAATAATCATAGTGTGGCAGTAATGCCTCGGCTTCGTTTAAGACATCAATAGCTTTTTCTAAATGATATCTTGTCAGAACTAAACACTCGTCAACTTCCTCTTTATTATCCTGAGTATTGAATTCATAGTTCACAGCTACCATGACCTCTTTTATATCTCCCACCATATTTTGTACTTCAAACCATTCCGTCATCTATTACCTCCAAATTGTGGTAGCCGTGAGTGGACTTGAACCACTGACCCTCACCTTATCGAGATGACGCTCTACCAACTGAGCTACACGGCTATATAATACTATAACTTATTCCAAAGTGCCACCACTTTTGCAATCAATGTAGAACGCATAGTTAAAAACTTTAAATAATTAGATGAATAGCTATGAACACGAAACTCTGTTCTATAACCTCTCCCACATTCACATATTGAAATTTTATAATCTGAAGTCCAAACCTCTTTACCACAACAACAGCACACAGAACAAGTAGGGTCTTCGTGAGTAATATAACTATATCCCTGTTGTTTCATACAAAATCATCCTCTCTCAGCCAAGCCTTCTGTACCCAAACCTAAATCCATACCATGTCTCCCACCTATGAAATTTAGAAAGTCAACAATAATTGCATCAGATACCTCACGTTCTATATCGTCTGCTTGAAAAACATTCATGTGTTTATTTCTCACAACTGATTCAGCACAGCCGGGGGCATAATCTTTTGCATGTTTAATAAGCATTTTCATCAATTCACCGTTTGTCATTTTAATCTCCTTTCTCAACCATTAATATATACACTATACCACACTAATTAAAATTTGTCAAGAACAAAATACAAATTCATGAAGTAATTTAAATTTAGTTTATGAACACCTCACCACTCACTGAATCCGCTTCAGTGCTCTTCCAAGCATCAGTAATCAACAACATCACCTGCTCTATTCAATTTAGTATCTACCCTCTCTTTGCTATCATACTCAACTACACCATAATCCCCCATCTGTCGTCTGGCATTTTGATACAACTCACGCAATACTGAACACCTATTATTTAAATTAAAATAATTACTAGTTAAAATGTTCTCAGCCTCAGTAGCATTTATAAGTTTCCTTCTTGTCTTTTTATAAAAC
>Ga0208904_1000647_pt1 | contig 27246 bp, 38 predicted proteins | sample AntAceMetag02UKB_FD_184774 | JGI IMG/M metagenome (GOLD analysis project Ga0208904, IMG submission 184774) | Saline lake microbial communities from Ace Lake, Antarctica - Antarctic Ace Lake Metagenome 02UKB (SPAdes) (version 2) | ecosystem: Environmental > Aquatic > Non-marine Saline and...
AAAGGTTTAGCATATGATTGACTTCGGGTCGAAAAAGGCCTGGATGGGTCTTTAAAAAAAATCTCCAACAATTTTTTAGGTCCACCCCTTTATTCTTCACCCCAGTCCCACCTCCTGCGCCTATACTCTATATGGGGCTGTATGCTCCACACAATTAAAAGAGGTATACGATCCGGAGGATGATATGAGCGAAAATATAATGATAGATATGGGAGAGAACCATGGATTTTTCGGAAGCACTTATACATTGCCGGAATAAAATAGCTATCTCAAGGGTGGGATGGAATAGGCAGGGAATTGTCGTCAAGGTCCTGTATGCTGATGAAGATAGCAAGATGACAGAACCCTTCCTTTACTCTGAGACCGAAGAAGGCTTTCGTCGGCCCTGGCTTCCCCGTACAGATGACCTCTTCGCCAGCGACTGGACCCTTACCCTGTATGTGTAGGACCTCTCTCTCTCTCATCTACATACACGGCTGACGTCCTCCAGTAAAAAAGCTCTTCTGCACCCCCCTCAATGCGCTTATACCTTGTAGGGGGCAGAAAAATGTTTAATAAAACAGTACATAATCATGACAGGTATGTCAGCCAAACCACTTCAATTACAGAGAAAAGGGCGCCAACAGATGAGTCTATCAAACTACTGAAAGAAATGGAGGCCCATGCTTTTGATAAACTCCTGGGTAATTTTGAAGTAAAGAATAATGTCATTTCAGGAAATGTGATATTTTTTAAAAATGTTTTTGATTTGTCTACACAATATGTAATAAAGTTTAAACTAAATAATCAAGAACTTTCTGTTGATGGGGTTATGCAAGATTATGAACATATAGTAAATAACCGGGACGAAATAATCAGGTTGTTCCTCAATGAAACTTCAAGACTGATAGCATCGGTGTTGTTAGAAGCTAATGCCTTTGAAGTCAGTAAAAATTTACTTGAAAGATAAAGCCTATATGGAGACCAAATATGAAAGATAGCAAAAGAAATGTACTGGCAGGTAATGTCTGCAAAGAAGTTCGTTATCAGATGTCTGCACAATGGCCGTATAATAGATAATGACAGGCTGTTCAAACATCTGGTGAAATGGATGGTAGTGGCTGGGAAAGATAAATACAATAGGCCGGAGGAATGATATTATGATGGGAGATAGTTGCATATGTATGGATGTACATGAAGATGGGTATTACCACTTAAAAGAGAAGGTCGTGAAAGCCAGGATGCCTCATGTCTGCGGAGAATGTGGGTGCCAGATAAAACCGGGAGACAGATACGAAACCGCATCGATTGTATTCGATGGCGGCATCGAAACACATGCGACCTGTATTCCTTGTATGAACATGAGAAATGATTTGTTTAGCTGCGGGTGGTACTATGGCCAGATATGGGAAAATCTGGTATATCATTTCGACGATGTGCTGCCTGATCTGGAAGATGATGAAGACGATGATTATAAATGGCTGAAGGGCTGATAAAAAAGGAGAGGATGATATGAAATTAACAAATGAGTGTTGTTGCGGTGGGAGTTTTATGATTTCACCGCATGAGTCGGGAGTCCAAGGTTGCCTCAGAGAGCCGATTGCGGAAAAAGATAATCCACTTTTATTAGATAATGGTCACTGGCTTGTAGAGGGCCATGAAATAACACCTACCACTTTGTTCGAACAAAGATTGTATTCTGAGAATAATGGAAGATGGACTCGGTCAAAAGATCATAGAAGCACGAACAGTCTTCCGGATGAGACTTAAAATGAGAGGTAATTGTGCCATATAAATCTGTGAAGCTAAAGATAAGTGGAACCCCTGCAGACCGCAGAATTAAACTCAACGAGGAAGACAAAATTAAGATAAGGCATAGGCATGTCCTGGGTATCAGCATTCGTGCCATCAGCCGGGAATTTGCAGTTAATCGCAGGCTCATACAATTCATCTTGTTTCCGGAGCGTCAGAAAAAGAACGTTGAGGACCGGAAACTCAGAGGCGGGTGGAAACAGTATTATCAGAAAGACAGGCATGCTGAAGCCATTAAAGAACATCGAAGGTATAAACAAAGCTTATATTTAAAGGAGAAGTCATGAGATTAGTATTAATAGAAAAGGTTGAGGATGCCGGGGAAAATTTTAGAATAGACGAAGCGAAGCCGGCAACGGAGGATCAGCATGGGTGAAAGAGTTTTTCTGAGAAGAGTAAAAGGAGAATGCAGGCATTTATGTGTGGGTTGTTATGTTTATGAAAAAGGACCTCTCTGCATTCTCCCTCGTATAAGACCGGTTGATGTTGAAGGAAGTCTTTGTCAGCGATGTGAGGTTTTTGATGATCACAAGATTTTCAAACAAGTTGTTTTCAAGCGCATCGAAGATTGGTGTCCCAGTTGCTTCTTTTTCTTGAAACGCTCTTTTCGCTGTTCTTTTCCCAGAGGTAAAGATCCGCAATGTCAAGGGAAGAGTGGAAAGCGGAATACCCACAAGAATATCTATTACGAGGAAAAGGTGTGATTATGATATATCTTTCTTTTATTTTTGCAACACTATGTTTATTTTTCGCGCTGTGCTTGGCCCGGTCCTCTGGTGATGCAGAGAGCAGACGCCGAAATAATGATAAGGAGAAATGATGAAAGACAATGCAAAAGCCGAAAGAATACTGAAAAAAATACAAGAACATGTCGGTGGAATTTATCGCATATCAAAATTTATCGCATATCAAAAAGAGGTGTCCCTCATCTCGTCATAGAAAGCTATTACTCTGTCTGTTACTTTGGAAAAAATAGGTTTCTAAGGGTCTTTAAAGGATATGCTACTCCGGAAAACGGAAAGCTCATAGATTTGAAGACAAGAGAAGATGTGATTTTTTACTTGAATAAAATTTTGGAGAGATGACAATGATTTCAAAAGAACTCGACGAAGATTACTTTGACGCAAAAGCAGATATTTTACAGACAAGAATAAATAGTTTTTTGCGACGCAGTCAGGGTGGTTTAATTGATTCAGCTGTAAAGGCTTTGATAGTCTCGACTTTAAAAGAAACTTCTGAAGATCAAAAAGAATTATTTGTTGGCAGAGGTTGGCAGAGGTTGGAAGGGGTGAGAGAAGTCCGGTGGCGGAAGACGGAGAAATTATTGCAAGCAGCAAAGGTCTTCATCTCTACAATTATGTTTGGGAACTTGCTGAGATTATTCGCGGAAAAACTATCGAGGAATTCCGAAATGGGGAATAAAGAACTTGAAGAAAAATTAGCAGAACTTTGTCATGAACAATGGTCTGGTTGGATGGAATATTTGTTTGAAAAATGTGCAGATATAAAACTCCCTGTTCCTATACATTGTGATGAGAGTGTAGGTGATTACAAAGGTATTCCGAAGTGGGCAATAGACAGATGGCAGAAACAAATGAAAACTTCATACAAAGATTTATCTGAAGAAGAAAAAGAGTCTGATAGAATAGAAGCAAGAAAATTTATTAAATCATTTAAAGAGTTTAAAAATGGCAAAACAAAAAATTGATTACAGGGAAGGAGTTAGAATTGTCGATGCCCTCAGTTGGTTTGGGAAAGTGCAGTTAACCAGATTGCTGGAGAATATCTATAAAGAGGGTTGGGTTAGCTGCCCAGATACATATCTGCTTTCAAAGCTGGACAAAAAGGTTGAGGAATTAAAAGAAGTTGTTTGTTCCGGGAACCACCCTGAGATTATAAGAAAATGTGCTGATGTTGCGAACTACGGCCTGATCATCGCCGACAAATACAAACAGTCTGGAGGGTAATATGCTATCGAGTTACATGAAGAGGCGCAGAAAGTGGCAGATAAAGACTGCGAAAATGATTACCGATGCAGTAGAAAAAGCCGAGCTTCATTGGTCTGAGATAATGGAGGCAAGGATTGAACTCGCCAAGAAAGAACTTGTCATAGAAAAAGATAGTGTGATTAGTCAGCTGCAGGGAGAGCTCAAGGACGCCAGGAAAGAAATAAGAAGGCTGAATAAAGTTGATTTAGAAGTGATGAAATACAGGGATAAACTAATTGGAATGGTGAAGAAAATCTGTTATCGTCAGGTAATGGTTAAAGGTGTTTTATCTTCTATTGGAGTACAACTGGCTTCTGATGATATCCTTGTAGAAGAAGCTGAGAAATTGCTGGATAAGGCGCCGAAAATATGACAGTTAAAGAGCTTGTTATAAACTATCTGATAATTACTTCCAACAGTCTTACGAATGCAGTTCTTTGTTGTGATTGCGATATCGAGCATCTTAAAAAATGTGACAACTTTAATTCTGGATGTGAAGTAAGAAATCTTTATACACCCAAAAGTGAAAAAGAGCTGGACGATTATCTTGCCGACGAACCTTTTAATATTCTTGAATTCCCACAATCTTCTCATCCGGTTGATCGTGAACCCGGCCATTTATCTCCGCTTTGGAAGCACGACAAAGAACAGAAGTAACTGCAGAAACGCATAAAATATTTTTTTTGCTTGAAAGCACAGACATTATGTATTATTTTCCTCTTATGAATCTCTGGAGAAATATATAATGCCTGTAGTTGAAAGCAAAACCCCTGCTCAAATAAAAAAAGGTCCTCTCGCTCAACAATACAAGAATACAGGCAAAGCCATATCACTGCTCGATGATGCTGTCGTGCAAGCCATCGAAGTTCTGGTTGCCGGGTTAAGCGATGACGATAAATACTATCGTTTTAATTGTGCCTGTACCATCCTGAAGAAAGTTGTTCCCGATAAAAAAAGAAAAGAGATTTCCGGTCCCAATGGAAATCCAATAGATATAGATATTGTCGATAAAAGACAGGCTGTGAACTCAGTGGTAAGCATTTTGGATGAAATAAGTATAGATGAATTAAAAGCGAAGGCGAGCGATGGAAGCTTCAGATTACTTGAACCTGACACCGGAACAAAAACAGAAAAGACATGCCCAGTGGAAGGAGAGGAAAGCACAGATAGCAGCAGGAGAAGATCCCGAAGAGATAAAGTTAAAGAGAAGAGCTAAGAAAGCTCTTTTTCTATTAAAGAACGAATTTGATGGCGAAGGAAAGATCCAGCTATCTGATGCAGAAATAGAAATTTTAAAAGCAGTTGTTGTGGAATACTGCTCTACAGATCTTTATTTCTTTTCGAAATACGTTCTTGATTTTGATCTGCTGACAAAACAGACACATAAGCGCTGGGCCGACAATCTGTTGAATATAATTCGGCAGGGCAGAAAGCGTGTGATGAGACTTAAGCCCAGGGGAACTTATAAATGTCTTAAGAAAGGTACGCCTATTCTTGATTACGGAATAGATGACGGGTATAATGTTGTTCCGGCAAAACTTAAAAATCAAAAAGATTTTTTTGAAGAAGGAATAGAGGTTACCTTTTCAAGCGGGAAAAAACATATTTGCACAAAAGATCATTTGTTTAAAACTGTAACTGGATGGAATCCTGCGAAACCAGGGCTCCGTGTTGCAACGGTAAAAAAAATCATTCCTTCTCGCACATTTCTTTCAGGACTGACAAATATTTTTTGGGATAAAATAAAAGAGGTTCGTGAAGTAGGGAAAACTGAATTTTCAGCAATTGGTTCTGACATTGAAAACTACATAACTCCGGACGGAATCATTCATCATAATACCACGATTTATGGGGTCGGATTTACTCTGTGGCTTTGGGCCTGCCAGAGCCCTCAGATAAGAATTTTTTATACTTCTTCAAATGCCCTTCTTCTCGGCGAAGTCAGTGACAAGATAAACCAATATGTTGGCGACGAAAAAGCAGATACATTCTTTTCTTTTATTTTTGGAATAGTCAAAGACAGTGTCGCTAAGAACACCAATGATGTTTTTAATATAAAAGGTAGGTCGGGTAAAGGTTTCTCTTTAATTCTGAGGACCAGTGGTGGAAGCACTGTCGGTATTCATCCGAATGTTGTAATCATTGATGACCCCTGTTTTGATGGCGAGACAAAAGTGCTTACTAAAAACGGGTATGTTTCGATAAAAAATATAAAAGAAGGGCAATATGTTCTTACAAGAAAAGGGTATAAAAAGGTTCTTTCAAGTGGAATCACCAAACACAATGCAAAAGTAAAAAGGTACGACATCAATGGAGTCAAATTGATTATGACTTCCAATCACAAAGTGTTTGTTAAAGACAAAGGAAAGGTTCCGGTGTCTTTATTAGAAAATGGAGATTACATAACAAAATTTCAAGGAGAAACATGGAAATACGAAAAGTTGAGGAAAGGTATAGGGTCTTTCTTGCTTCTTCTTATGCCTACAAGAAAAAGAAATGTTTACAACATAACTGTTGAAGACTGTCATGAATTTGTCGCGGAAGGACTACTTGTAGCTAACTGTGACCAAAAAGACAGAGAGAGCGAGGCAATACGAGAACAGAAAAAAAGATGGCTTGATTCGATAACCCCTTTACTCGTCCCATTTGTCAGCCCCAGGAGCCAGTTTCTGTTTAAGACTGTTTTTTATATTGGAACTGTCTGGCATATGCAGGACCTCACATATCATATCGCCAAAATGAATAAAAAGCTTACTGGAATGATGAAGTGGGATATTGAAGTTGAATCGATTTACAATGAAGATGGATTAAGCAGTTATCCGGAATTCATGAGTGACGAAGAAATAGCGGCTATAAAATCGAGTATAAGTGAAGAGTTTTTTGCCTGCCAGTACATGAACAAAGCCCTTCCTGTCGGTCTGCAGACTTTCAATCTAAGTAAATTAACTTTTGTTAGAGAAGATCAAGTCAATATAAAAGAAGGTCAGATCCTCTGTATTTTTGATCCCAGTCTCGGTAAAGCCAGCTCGGATTATCCAGCTGTGTGGTGGCTGCATAAACAAGGCGATAACCTTACGTTTATTGCTGCTCTCGATGAGAAGATAGAACTTTCTCTGATAGTCAATGTCATTGCTGCAAAGAATCGTGAGCTTGGTTGTAGGGAAATGGTTTATGAAAATAATGGCATAATGCTTGTCGAGCAAGCCCTTGAAAACGCACATAAAAAGATTTTCTGGCATATCGATATAAACAGCGTTCATCACTCCTCCAATAAGCATGAAAGAATAGTTTCGATACAACCAGATCTTTATTCTGGTTACGTCAGATTCATGATTGATTATGAAGAAAGATATCCTGAAGCCATGAATCAAATAGTTTTTTACGGAGCATATGGTCACGATGATTTTCCTGATGCCGCGCACATGGGCATAGAATATTTCAGGCAAGATCATTTTCAATTTCATTATTACACAGAGCTTTCATAGGAATTTGTTTTTTTTTGTTGACAACCGCGTAAGGTTAAAGTATTTTCTATATAGTTAAATGTCTTAACGCTTGCTCTCGCTTTTTATATTCGGATGACTTCCACGATAAGGGGTCCCTCGCCTGTCCTTGGGCGATAACAAGGACATTTTTTAATTCAATGGTGTGATATGGCTACAGACGAAGCTTACTCTGCAATTTTTAGAAACCGACACCCTGTTCTCGAGCAGAAACTTGAGGCCTGGACATTGATTTATAATTCTTATTTGGGCGGAACAAACTACCTCAACGGAAAATATCTTGTAAAATATCCTAAAGAGAGTCCGGGAAGTTTTGCTCAGAGAAAAAAACGCGCTGTTTACTTCAACCAAGTCAGCCCTCTCGTCGATATGCTGAGTGGCCTGTTGTTTCTCAATCTTCCGACAAGGACAATGCCTAAAGATATCCTTTATCTTCAAGACAACTTTTCTGGAAAGAAAGGGATAAACGAATTCATGAGAGTTTTTGCCGCACACACTCTTATGTTTACATGTGCCGTTCTTGTCGACAGTCCAAATTTTAGTTATGAAAAAATAAAGACGAAAAGAGATAGATTAAAGAGTAAAGTAAATCCATATGCTGTCATGTATCTCCCGTTTAAAATAATTGATTTTGATACAAATAATGATGACGGCTTATTGAATTGGATTATTTTGGATGACTCTTATTATGAACACACCGATCCTTTCTCTGATGGAAAAATTGTGGATCGTCACAGACTCTGGACAAGAACGTTTCATCAGGACTTTACAAAAAGAGATAAGGGTGCGATTACCGCTGGACCAAAGGTCTCTCATCCCGTAGGTGAGGTTCCTGTTAAGTTGGTTGCCTGGCGAGATGATAACAATGATTTTGTCGCCGAATCAATTTTTGAAGACATTTCTATGATAACAAAACTCATATACAATAATATGAGTTATATGGATGAAATGCTGGCTTCCGGAACATTTAAAATACTTGTTTATCCCAGCAAGTCAGGCACACTTCCAGCAGAAGTTAAGGCCGGTGGAATAGGTCCGATGTCGGCGATGGGTTATGACGGTAATTTTTCAACTGCCCCTTCATTCATTGGCGCCCAGCTTGAGGAGATAGACCCTTTCATAAAAGCCATTGGTTTTTACATGGCAGAAGTGTTGAAGAAGATTGGGTTAAGTACTGATGAAACAAAAGAATTTGTTAAATCGGGTGTTGCGAAGAAAATAGATTTCCAGAAGATGAGGGCGCTGCTTGAATCAGGTGCTCAGGCGATGGCTGAAACAGAAAAATGGATTTTTTTTACTGCTGCTAAATGGGAGAAGAAAATTCTGAAACCCGGAACCTACAATTCTATTTATAACTCTGGTTTCTCAGATGAAGACCTGCAGACAGAAGTTTCTATGCTGACAGAGCTTTTAATTCAGCCGGTAAAAAGATTGCAAGTAGAGGTTTTGAAAATAATTACAAAAAAATTGCTTAGAAATAATGTTAAACCAGAAGTTCTGGAAGAGATTACCAAAGATATAGATGCAAGTTTTGACGGGAGCGGTAAGCCCGTAATAGATATAAAGAAGATGGCAGTAGAAGAAGCGAAAGCGATTAGTTTAAAAAAAGCGTAAAAAAATAAGACAGGAGCTATGAAAAATATGTTATTTCCAAAAATTTTTATGTTTCATTTGAAAAGATTGGACCTCGATGATGGCTCGGGGAGTGGTGGTGCTGGTGCTGGAGAAGGCGCTGGAGAAGGCGCTGGAGAAGGTGCTGGAGAAGGTGCTGGAGAAGGTGCTGGCAAAGGAAAGTTTGTCGAGAAAGTAGACCCTGTGACGAAGCAACCAGTTCAGGTCTCTGCTGAAATGGAAATTTATCTGGGCCATATGGTTGCATCTACAAGAGCTTCTATTGAAGGGCAGTTTAAACCCTTGCTTGAAAAACTTCAGTCTGAAAACGCTGAGTTCGGAGAAGTCAGGGCTGAGTATGAAAAATTAAAAGATCTGGGTAGAACAGCTGAAGAACGTGCCCAGGAGAACGCAAGAAAAGTAATTGTTGAGCACGAAAAGAAAGTTAAAGCAGCTGGAGAAGAATCGCGGGTTTGGAAAGAAAGATTTGAAACCGTTACAAAGCATAATGATATTTTGTCTAGTTTTGGAGACACCAAGCTTTGTAATCCTTCACAAACAGCAGTTTTGTTTGAACATGAGGGCAGAGCAAAGATTAGTGAGTCCGTTGATGCTGCTGGACAACCAACAGGGTTTTTCCAGACACTCATGACTCTTACTTTGGAGGATCAGAATGGTGCTCCGGAAACAATTGAAGGCCCCCCTGCAGAGCTTTTTAAACGATGGATTGCTTTGGAAAGAAATTTTCATCACGTTCAAAGTGATTTGGTGCCAGGTGGAGGGTCTCGAATGCAATTGAATGGCACGAAGCCAGCAGATTACAAAGATTTGAGCCCTGTAGAAAAGATGAAGAAGGTTCGAGAGGGTTCGTAAAGAGAATGAAAAAAGCGCGAGAGCAAAGACAATAAGACGACTATATTGCCAGGAAGGAGGAACTAAATGGCACTAACACTCGTTGAAGCCGCGAAACAATATCAGGGGGACCCCCTGCGTTCTGCGATTATAGAACTTTATGCCAGGAACTCTGATATACTCAGGGTTCTGCCTTTCGATGATATCGAAGGTGGCGCAATGAAGTATAACCGCGAACAAACTTTACCCGGCGTTGGATTCCGTGGTGTGAATGAAGCTTATTCAGAAAGCACTGGCGTACTGAATCCGGTAGTCGAACCGCTTGTGATTGCAGGTGGAGACCTCGATGTTGATAAGTTTATCATCAACACCATGGGTGCAGGTCAAAGAAGTACACATGAAGCAATGAAAGTTAAGGCTCTGGCTCTTAAATGGACTGAAACTTTCATTAAAGGTGATCAGGCAACTGAGCCTCGTGAATTTGATGGTATTCAGGTCCGATGTACTGGTGCCCAGCTTATCTCTGCAGGAGTAACTGCTGGTGGAGCTGCGCTGTCATTGGGTACACTCGATGAATTGATCGATGCAACCAACGACCCCATGTATCTTATCATGAATAAAACCATGCGAAGAAAACTCTCTGCTGCTGCCCGAACGTATACTATCGGTGGTTTTATCACCTATTCTCTGGATGAGTTTGGTCGAGCCGTTACTAAATATAACGACCTGCCAATTCTTATTGCCGACGAAGATAATGAAGGGAATCAGATTCTTCCTTTTACCGAAGCCGCAAGTACTGGTGCTTCAACTGCAACCTCGATTTACTGTGTAAGTCTTGGAGATGGTATGGTTATGGGTATTCAGAATGGTGGAATTGATGTACGGGATCTCGGTGAGATTCAAACCAAACCATGTTTACGGACCCGAGTTGAATGGTTTAACGGGTTAGCAGTTTATCATGGAAAGGCAATCGCCAGACTTCAGCATGTCGGCAATCTTGCAGTAGTGGCGTAAGGAGGTAACTTATGAGTGTAGCAAAAACTTATGATGTTCTGCTTGAACTAAAAGATGCAGGGTTGCTTGCTGCTTCCGCTGCCTGTGAGGTTGATGGTGCAGCCCAAATACTTGATATTGGGGCCGGTGCTGTAGATGCTGATATCATTGTTGATGTCAGTGCATGTGAAGTAGACAATGGTGATGAGTACTATACAATTGGTGCTCAGATAAGTGATAGTGCAACTTTCGCTTCCGGTATTTATGAAGTGTGTTCGCTAAAACTTGGTGATCAAGCAGTTTTGGCTGGTGATGTTGATATGGGTGCCGGAAGGTATATATTCCCATTTCAAAACAGAATCGCCAATGGTGTTAAAAAACGGTATATGAGGTTGTATGTCACTATAGGTGGCACATTTGGAACGGGTATAAACTTTACAGCTTATCTCGCCAAAAAAAATTAAATATGGAGGATTGGTATGAGTGGAGTAGCTAAAACTTTTGATGCCTTACTTGAATTAAAAGACGCCGGTTTACTCGCCGCCTCCGCTGCATGTCAAGTAGACAGTTCAGCTCAAATACTTGACATTGGTGAGGGGGCCGTAGAGGGAGACATCATAATCGATGTTAGTGCTTGCGAAGTAGATAGCGACGATGAACTTTATATCATAGGTGCTCAGATAAGCAGTGAAGCTGCTTTTGGTTCTGACATTTATGAGGTTACTGCGTTGAAGCTTGGTTCTGCTGGCACTGCAGGCGGTGACGTTTTGGCTGGTGATACCGACATGGGTACGGGAAGGTACGTACTTAGGTTCACGAACAGGATAGCCAATGATGTCAAGAAACGCTATTTGAGGCTATATTGTACTATTTCAGGGACAATTGTTTCGGGAATAAACTTTACAGCTTATCTTGCGAAAGAAAACTAATTTGAAATTCTAAAATAGCCCCTGGTTATCCCGGGGGCTTTTTCAGATGTTTAAGTCATTTAACTTTCAAGGAGAAGAACATGAGATTAGAAGCAAACGAAAAAGGGAAATTTATTCTTTTGGATAAAGACGGAAGAAAGGTTGAGTTTGATTATGGAGTTGATGCAGGTGAAGCTCTCCTTTTAGAAGATGAAGACGGAGAAAAAAGATATACGCTTCCAGGAGAAAAATCTAAGCCAGCAAAAAAGAAAGACATACCTCCTGAAGATTTCAACGACGATGAAGAAGATGTACCCCAAGTTCCGGAAGCCAAGGAAACTAAAGTTAAGGAAAGAGAAGTAAAAACTATCGGCACGAAAAGAGAAGTAAAAACTATCGGCACGAAAAAGAAAGCCGCTAAAAAGAAAGCCGCTAAAAAGAAAGCTTAAAAATAGAGGAACAGATAAATGCTTAGTGAAACATATTCTGTAGATGATGTAAAAATAGAGTTGGAGAATGATTATGAATTCTTTGGCTTTGCCTCTGACGCATTGTTTAAGGCGAAGATTGAAAGGGTAGGGGATGATGTCATGCTCCGTTATTTTTACCCTAGAATCGGAGAAACAGAATATGAAACCATTCAAGCAAAAGATAAAGTGAGCCTTACGTTAAATCAAACTTATTTGTATTGGGCGGAAGTTCACACAGTATGCCTTGAGTTCATACAAGATAAAAGTGCGGTTAACGGGACTTTGCAAAATTCAAGCGAAGAAAGTCTTACAGTTGAAGGATATCAGCACCGTATAAGTGGAGGTTCTTCTTCGGGAACAAGTCCCGGAGATGAAGCCTTAAAAGCTTATAGAGATAAGGCATTTGAATATTGGATACTTGCAGGTTTTAATCTTTCTGCTTTGGAAAGGACTTGTACTATTTTTGGAAGTTCAGATGATTCTGATGTGGACGACATAATTCTGTGATTTCTAAAACCAACATAAAAATAGAAAATATAAATGGTTTTTATAATGAATTTGAACTAACAGAAGAAGAGTTAAAGTTTTTAACTGATATGGCCAAAGAAGGACGAGGACAGGACGCCATTGATTTTTTTGTCAGCGAGTTTATTGTAAGGCCTGGAACTAAATATCAGGATATAGTTTCTAAATACTTGTCTGATGCTAGTTTCGGAATAATGCCGGTTTCCGATACAAATAAAATTGTCCGTAATGTTTCGTGGTTGAGCCTGGGCTTGATAACCCTTCTTTCTTCATCTTTTAATAAGTTTATGAGAGACGTTTATTCTCCGACAATGTTTAAAGATGCGGCTCTGAGAAACGCAGATGTCAGGAAAGCAATTATAAAAGAAGTTAACGCCAAGCACAAAGAACTCCTTAACACTTCTATGTTTCAGACACAGGCGTTCGTTAATAATGGTGTAAGGACGCTGCAAAGAGAACTTATCGCAAAAGATTTCGGATTAACTGCTGGAAAGATTTCCGGGCAGAGACTTGATAAAGAAGTTGAATTATTTAGAGCTCAATTAAGGAGAAAGTATCCTAGTATTTACAAGGCTATGGAAGAAGGAAATGTTCTTGTTTCCCGGAGGTTTGGCGTAGATGCAATTAAGACCAGGCATTATAAAATGGGTTATTATCTTGACATGGCGGTAAGAACTACTATCTTAAATGCACGTAGAAACACTGTTGAGGTTACTGCAAGGGCTGTCGGAGAAAAGGTGGTCGGATACAAGCTCGCTGATTCAAGAATAGTGAAGAAGCCCCGGGAAATCTGCATACATATTCTCAATACATTTGTCCTGGGGAAAAGCATCCTTGCATTAGACGAGGCCACTGCAAGTGCTCTGGGTATAATGACTGTCGATGAGGCAAAGACTACTTCTGATTTTGCCATGGGTCCTTTGTGCCGGCATGAACTTGAGAGATGTAGGCAAAAATATTTACTGCGTATAGATAAATTACTGGAAGGCGCCGCATGAGTTCTCTTGATACAGCTTTAACATCCAAGCGGACTTTTCAGGCTCAGACACATGTTTATAATGTCTGTCAGACCGGAGCCGATATCATCTTAGTGAAATCCGCGACAAAAGATTCTTTTGGAGAGTCTTTGACTGAAACACAATTGCCCCTGAAATCTTTTCCCGTCAGGTTCTCCCCTTTTGAGAGGAAGGTTATTGAGAGAATTGGATGGGTGGAAAACTGTGATATCCTCTGCTATGTATCGAAGAAAGCCGTTGACCTGCAATCTATAACATTAAAGCAAATGCAGAGATACAAACAAGTGCGTCATGAAGGAAAAACCTACGATATTCGTTATGTTGAATATTACAGCTCTTTTGGCAGTGATTTCCTCTATGTTATTATTGGAGGAAAGGTTTGATAAAATCAGAGTTGGTGGATAATGGAAACGAATTTGATACGCTGACAAAAGATATTAAATTGCTGGGAGTTTCAATATCAGATCCGAAGATGCAATTATATCGGGCGAAAAAGTTTAGAGACTACACTGTTCATCGAGTTGAGAAAAATACACTTTCGCTTAAAAGGATAACGAGAGCTACAAAAGTAATTGATGGAAAAAATCACCCTCCAGAATGGAACAAAGGCAGCATTACTTCTAAAATGTCTTCTCGACAAAATAAAGATGGAAGTGCTGAGGCTGGTTTTTTTAATGGCTCGGAACTTGTTCCTGGTAAAAATATAACAGTGACTCAAGCTATGATTTTACAACATACGGGGTATAGAATTCCTTTAACTGGAGAAAAAGGTGCGAGGGTGAGAAAATGGCTGGCTTGGAAAGGTGTTTTTTCCGAGCTTTCTCCGAATAGTGCTTGGAGAAAGACAAAGATTGCAAGAAATGAAGGTTGGATAATTGTTCGGCCTCGTCCTTTTATGTTTATTTCTGCAAGACTTTACAGTGCTTCTGGCCTTGACGAGAAAGCCGCTGTCGAATATATGAGAAAGAAGGGAGGTGAATAACAGTGTTTCACGAGTTTACCGCCCAAGTCTGGACACCCTCTGACCCTTCTGTTGTCATCACAAACAACACTGATTGGAGTATTGATGGTTCAAGCAAAAAGATTGTTTGGACAGATGGTGAAGATGAGTATGCGACCATATCGTTTACTGCAGCAGACCTTTCTTCTTGGGAAGAAATCTCTCTTTATATCTCTATGAGAGATCAGCTGGTGGCAGGAGATATTTTTTCAATAACTGTTGACGGAAACGAATATAATTTCACCAGGTCAGAATTTAGAAGTGGCAGCTGGAGACATCTCCTGATTGATTGTTCTGGCATGGGAACGGTATCTACGGTCGTGATAACCAGCCTTGTTGCAAATCTAACTCTTTTCGTAGATTATATTGGATACAGAAAAGTAACATATACTTGTGATGTCGATATAATAGAAGCTCTTAAAGACCACATTAATCTCGATTATGCTGTCACAACCTATTTGAGTGCCGATGTAAGTGCCGGTGATGACAGCCTTTCTGTGCAAAGCAAAAGCTATATAAACGACGACTGCATTCTTCAAATCGACGACGGTTATGGAACCATAGAAACCGTCGAAGTTATTGATAGGGACCTGACTCTCAAGGATTCGATTACAAATGGGTTTACAAGCGGGGACGAAGTAACTGTTCTTTGTCCGGTGAGAAGCGAAGAGTATGATGATCTTGAGCCCGATCCGATATGTGGAATTCATGTCTATGATGTTGACGCGGAAAAAGAAAGAACAGTTCAGTTGATGAAAAATAGTTCAAAAGTTAAAGAATACCTTGGCTCTCTCGGCATTTTAGTATATATTGATTGTAGCAGTAAAAAAAAGTTGTTGCAAATGTCGAGGGAATTTAATAGAAAATATGGTAGAGAGTTTGAATTTTTGCTCGACGGAGAACTGGTAGATATTTATTTGGAAAATGCAGTCTTTGCCGATGAGATAATCGGTAATAATCCGAGAATGGCTTATTACTACAGACTTGAACCGCAACCGTATTTGTTTGTTAACACTGTCTCGATGGAAACAATTACGATTACAGTTCAGTCAGAACCACCTATTTAAAGGACGAAAGTATGATTATAAATATAAAGAACATAACCTCTCACCCTCAAGAAGTGATGTTTTGTGATGGTAGTGGGAAAACTATTTTGCCTGGGCAGGCATTAGACATTGAAGAAGGCAGGGTTTACAAAGAAGAGCTTGTGAGAATAAAACGTTTTTTCAAAGCAACTTTTCCGGAAAGGCAACCTCATAAAAGAGATGTCAAAATTTTTTCGAAAGAAAAATCTCATGTGAGGGAAGTTAAAACTTTGCCTCCAAAAAATAATGATGGAGGTATCGTATAATGGGTTACGGTGCAAGAGCACGAAGAGTCCCGGCTTTGGGCGGGGCTATCCTCACTGACGTTGATATTTTTAAAATAGCGCTGATGGGTAAAACTGAAAGAGGACTTGTCGATGGTGATGGCAATTCTGTTGTTCACAGTGAAATATATTCTATGAATGACTTCTACCTTAAATGCGGTGGATTTAAATCCAGTTTTATCAGTCCTTATGTTGCTCAATCTTTTTTTGATGAGCTTGAAAGATCGACGAGTTGTGAGATGAAAGTTTTAAACTATGTCGATGTGGCCGCTGCTCAAGCAGCTTATTCGATTTTAGATGGTGCGACCCCGGGTGTCAGCATTTTTGGTATAAGTGCTGGAAGAAAAGGTTTGAATGACAAATCTTTATTTGGCAACAAAATTGCTATTAAGATAACACAAATTAACACAGTTACCATGAAGTTAACTGCTTTGATAAGTGACACTGATGTTACCTGTACTCTTAACAGTGTAGATAATCTTGAGATCGGCAATTACATTAAATTCACAGAAGGCGCTGATACTGAAACCCGGGTTATTACAGATATCAATAAATCGACAAGGGTTGTTACTTTTGCCGCGATTTCTGAAAGCGGTGGTTTTAGTATTTCCGAGACAATAGTTTCAAGGGTTGATTGGGAACTTGAAGTTTATGTGAAAGATGATTTGGGGAATTATCAGAAGAAAGAAACTTGGGAAGGCCCTTTGGCGCAATCAAATACGATTGGTTTGGCTGCAGATGTAAATAATACTGAGTCTGGTTCAGACTTTGTAATTCTCGCAGTTAACGCTGCAAATGCAAGCCTTCCAGAAGAGCAGACTCCTTTGGCTCTTACAACAGAAACTCCTTTAACTGGTGGGTCCGACGGTGCGATTCCCGGAGACAGTGATTGGCTTACTCTTGTAGATGAGCTGACTTCTACGGAATTCACAATACTTCTCGCCCCTGAAAGTGCGAGTATCGCTCATAACGTCAGTATGATTAGTTTTTGTACCGACGGTTACAAAGGGGTATTTTATTCTCAGGCTGTGAATGAAGCCGGAGAAGAGACGTTGAAAAATTTCGGTGCCTCTTGTCGAGGAAGTATTAAATTCGCTATGCTTCCTGGAGACAAATGGGTCAAGGTTAACGATCCATCGGTGAGTGGTGGAAAAAAAGACATTCCAAAAGTTGGTATTGACGCTGGTTTCTGGTTCAATGTTTATTCAAATTTCGGAGAGTCAAAAGTTGCTGCAGGTAATAAATCAGAAATGGTTTTAAAAACTTCAGCTACTCTTGTTGATACCAACGCACTTGTTCATGACGACAAGAATGGTGTGGGTGGAAGATTAATAAGGAAATATTCTGTGAATATATGCAAATATACTCGCGGAAGAGGAATAACAAATAACAGTGCCAGGACATTCAGCACTGATGACGGTTACAAATATCAGAACCAGATTATGCAGTGGATTCTTTATTCTCGCTCTATTCTCGCTTATCTGCAACAAGTTGAGCAAGACAGAAGCGGTGCTTCTGCAATGGCTAATCACAGAATTCAGGTGTGGAAATATATGAAAGGAAAGTATAAATCCGGGCATCTATTTCAAGGTCAAAGAGAAGATGGTTCGAAAACAACTTTTGAAGACGTCTGTATAATTGTTAATGATTTCTCCATAAACACTTTGGCGAATATCAACAACGGTATAGAAGAGATATTTTTACAATTCGTAGGTGTTCCTCCGATTGAGGAACCAATCTTATCCCTTGCAAGTGCTCCAGTCACTTCGGTCAGCGCGTAAGGTAAGGAGGAAACATTATGGCTAGAGGAACATCATGGAATTGGGAACTCGAAATACCCGCCGGAGTTGATAGTGGCGGCGGAACTGTTTTCCCTGTTTCAATTGGAGAGTTTGGTGAGGGCGAAGAAGGAAGGATTGAAGTCGCCGATGGAGATAAAAAATATAAGATCAGAGATCAGATATTTAATATCGACGAGCTGGAAGTCGTTATTCTTGTTCGAAAAGATTGGAACGAACCTGGTTCTGAGTTTAGAATCATGCAGGATTTTTGTCAGAGCGGAGAAGTTAAGGATGTTATTCTCACAGCGCGCGGTGCAGGCCGAGACCCCAACAGACAGATTGAATTGCAGTATATTCTCTTGAATTCTGAGTTGGCTATGGGCAAGCACAGTGCTTTTGACAGGAAAAGTAAAACAGAAGACACTAAAAAGTATTTTTTAATCCCGGATGAAGTTGAAGAATATACCGGTGGTTAATTAAATTTTCGTCGCGCCCCCTCATGGGGGCGCGTTGATTGAAAAGGAGGATTTATGAAGTTTCGCTTGTATTGTGGTATTTTTAAAAATGGGGAATGGTTTAATTATTGTGAAATAAAACCTCTCAAGGGAGGGTCTTTGGCTTTACTGGAAGGGCACAATAAGTCTGGCGCAGCAAGGCTCCTCAATCTTGTTAAAGGTTCTGTGTCAAAGTTTTTGACCGAAGACGACAAAGAACTTGAACCAGAGGAAAGTGATATTCTTAATCTCAAGGTAATTGACACTTGGAAAATAGGGTATGAGCAAATTAAGATTGCTACGGACTCTGAACATCCTGTTATAGCAGAGAATTTTTTCTGTCCAAGATGTTCTCGACCGGAATCAGAACACTATACTTTTGTTGAAGAGAGCTGGGAAAAGCTTATTGAGGAAGGGCTTATCGATGAAGTTTTTCTTAAAAATCCAGACCCGACATTTGATGTGACTTTGCCTATTCCTGTTGAAATAGAGGCGAGTAAAACAATTGTTGGAGGAACATTTGACTGTGTAAAGATGGAACCTATAAGTCTTGGAGATATGATCAAAATTCACAAGAATGTTGAAGCAATGTCGAGTGAAGCGAATATGATTTACACCACATGGGATGCGATGATAGTAAAAATACCCGCTATTACAGACAAAGATCTTAATATATTGAAGCGTGTTTCCGGACAATCTTTTTCAAGGAGATATCTTCAGGATCGCGAAAATATAGAAGCTATTGAAGATGCTGAATCTGAAAATATGTTGGGGATTGGTGCAAAAGATAGGAAAGTTTCCTGTCGATATTGTCATGAAGAGATTGGAGGATATTTAGATCTTTCAAATTTTTTCTCACCCTTATTGCAGAAGAAATCTTCCCGGAGCCGTCAAAGGGAAATCCCAGGATAATGTTTTACCCTGGGTATGGTAGTAGGGGTGAGCCGCATGGCGGTTGGTATCACAAATATAAAGAGAGTTCTTGGGATACGATAGAACATCTCGGAAAGTATTATCAGATTGCCTGTAGATACTTAAGGCGACTTTATAAATGGTCCCCGCAAGTATTAGACGATATTTATCTTTCCAGGTTTATCCGTATTTTTGATGAAGCAATTGAAGATAACGAAAAAAACGATTTAGATGAGGACGATCTATAATGAAACTTTTTTCTGGTGCATCGGCCCGAACCCTTACAATTAGATTTGTTGCCGATGTTTTTAAGGCTAACTCTGATATAAAAAAGACAGGCGATAATGTGAATAAGCTCGCTGTTGATATAAAGAGTCTGAACAGAGAAGTGGATTCTTTTACCGCCAAAAGAAACATGGATTTTGCCAGTAGTTGGTCCGACCAGGGTTTTGGTTGGACCGGTGTTCAAAATCCGGATGGGAGTTTCGGCTTGGGAGAAGGTGGCAAAGGTGCGATGAGTGGTTCGATTCGACAGGGCCTCGGTCCCGGGACCAGGGCCCCCAGAAACTTCCAACCCCCTATAGCACCGAAAGCACCGAATAGTATGTCTCTTCTGTTGGGTGAAAAAGGAGGTGCTGGGGAACCGGGAGAAGGAACTGTTGGAAAGGTGAATCAAGCCTTTATGAACCTGATGGGCAGAACCACAAAACTTGGTTCTGCATTTGCATCTATACCTGAGCCAATTAAAGCCGCAGTTGTGGCGATAGGTAGCCTCGGTTATGTTTTTAACAAATTGATTAAGATGGGAACTTTTGTTGAAGCGAGAATGGTTCAGATGGAAGTTCTTACCGGGAGTTCAAAGAAATCCCGGCAGCTGACAGGAGAAGCCATAGATTATTCTGTTAAAACTCCATTTACTCCTTCACAAGTTTTTAGTGCTACTTCAACTGCTGTTCAGTTTGGTTTCAAAGATGTTTTTAAAAAGGGCGCTTATGGTTTGGGAAAAGATAAGACTTTGGCGGATATAGCTGCAGGTCTTGGAAGTGTTCCGGATTTAGCTGGAAAAATGATGGGTATGGACAGAATGATGAATGCTATTATGCGCGGCGATTATAGATTACTCCGCCCTGTTCGTGGCATGGTTCAACCCGCATATGAAAAAGCTAAGGCAACCGGATCTAAAGTTGGTACTCCTTTGTTTAATCAAACTTTTGTGAAGGCTTTGGGAAAAATTCCTGCTATTATGAATTTAGCTGAAAAGCAAAGTAATACTGTTGCTGGTCTTTGGAGCACTATAGCTGGTTTTGCAGATGTTTTTTGGATCTCTCTTTCTGGTGTTACTCAAGAATCTGGGATTGTAACTTTCTGGTCGCAGTTGAGAGATATGTTGAAAGATGTTAGAGATACTGGCTTACAAATAATGAATTTTCTTTCTCCGCTTTTAGTTGAAGTGGGAGCGGGGATCATGAGTCCTTTTAAATTTATTTGGGACGTTTTGAAGCAAATAGCGAGAATTGTCACTCCGCTGTTTAAATTCCTTATTGCAATTGGAGCTCAACTTTGGAAAATTTTTCTGGCTATTTCTAAATTTGTCAAAGACGTTCTTTTAGAGAGTTTGAAGTTTGTTATTGATTTAGTAATGATAGCGGCTAATGGGTTGAATAGGATATTTGGCTTTGTAGCAAAAATGGATTCTTTTATTTCAACTATAGTTGAATTTGTGGTTGGCATTCAATCAGTTTTAATTGCTTCTTTTATTATTATCAGAGGGATTTTCAGGGAACTAACGACATCTTTTGATCGATTTTGGAACAATGTGGTGAAGAAATTCAAAAGTATAAAAGGTCAAGATTTTGGGGTTTGGGAAAAAATAGATAAGATTATTGAACTTCTTAGAATAGGATCTCCTTTTCCTCCAGGGCAAAACAATATTATTGATAAAGATTATCGGGCATATTTAGAAGAGAAAGTAAGGAAGAGAAAAGAAAAAGGTCTGCCTCCTCTAGAAAAAGGTTTGAAGCCTATAGAAAAAACTTGGCTGGAAAAGAAGTTTGATAATTTGTTTGGTAATGAGAAAGAAGAGAAAAAAGGGAAAGAAGAGAAAAAAGGGAAAGAAGAGAAAAAAGGTACAATGATCGACAGTCACGATACACATATTTATGCTTATTCAACACCTAGACCTGGTGGGAAAAGTCTTACCGGAAATGATGAATCCAGAGAAGTTGAACTTAATGCAGAGAATTTTTCTTTTGATGTTTAAGGAGGCGATGTATGGCCGGACATTCGTATATAATGAATTTGTCGAGTTTGATGCCGTTTATTTTTACTTTCAATCCAGAGATGGTAAATACGACAAAAAAAATAAATTATGCAGTTGCCCCTAATATTGGCGGAGCTTATAAAAAGCGTTATTTTTCTGGTTTTGATGCAAAAGATATCAGTTTTAAATTAGTTTGTATTGACAAGACAAGCCCTGTTGGGGTAAGTGAAGAAATCGCTTTTTTCGAACAATTACGAGAACCTGATGCCGGCTTTTTTATTCCTTTTGAAAACGATAATTTTCCCCCTCCTCAAGTTTTATTTCAATTCGGACAATCGTTCATTCCTTTGGTTTGGGATGTTCTTGATGTGAAGATAAACGAATCGCATTTTTATAGCGATCCAGTGAGAGGGGTTATCGGGATTCCTAAAAAATGTGAGATCGATATTAAACTTGGCTTAGATGAAGGAAGTCTTCTTAATCAGGCAAATAAGATTGCAAAAAAAGTTGAAATGATGGTCGGTGCAATTGAAAGTATAACCAGGGATAGAGTTTCAGAATCAAGACGCACGAGAAGAGAACAACCATATTCTTTTAATGAAGTTAGACAAGGTGCGAAAAAATATAGGTCGAAAGCAAGAGAAAAATCGTCTCTATAAAAAAGTGAAGAGGTTGTAGGTTATGCTTAGGTGGCTTGAGGTAGATGATAAAGTTTTATTTGGTATGACTGTAAAAATGTATCGCAACCCTTTTGTTGCGACAAAAACATCAAAATCTTTGTTTACCAGGATAGAACTCGATCATCAGGCTTTTAAATATTTTGATGGAGAAGTCTTTTTGTATAGAATTCTTGATACAAATTTTGACCGCTATATGGAGGAGCGCGGAGATCTTGACAGGATAGAGGATATTCTTATTCCTATTCAGATCGATGAATCTGCTACAATATTATAATGGCTTTATTCGGACAAACAAATATGGTGTACTGGAAATTTGAATTGGGAGAAAAGGATATAACTTCTCTTTTGCTTGAGGTTGTGAAATCAATCAAAATCAGAGATTTAATTTTGCCTTCTACAAAAACTGGGGAAGGCAAAAATATGAAAGCTCCTTCTGAGGCAACAATTTCTATTTCAAGTAAAGATTACATCGAAAGTGTTTTCATACCTGGTTCGGAAATTAAGATTTATCTGGGTTACGATAAGTTAGTCAACCCCCTTGTTTTTTCAGGAATGATTAGAATGCGTCCTGACGGCAGTGCCAGCGAAATGTTACATTATACCGTCAAAGCTTATGGTGATGCTATTGTAATGGCGATGAAAGAAAAAAATTATATCCCTTCTTTGCTGACAAAAAGGGAAATAATTCTTGAAATTGCGGCAAGAAATAGTCTTACGCCTATTATAGATATAGGCGATTCCTCCCTTATACCGATTAAATTTGTGCCTATTCAGAGAAAAGAAACTGATCTTGAGTTTCTTACACGATGTGCTTATAATTGGAATTGTGTTTTTTGGGTAAAAAGATCGAAATTAACAGGGATTAATTTGTTTTTTATGGATTCAAAAAAAGCACATGCTTATGGTGACACTGAATCTCGAAAGTTTGGCAGACTTGTCGGACCCATATATAGTGTTCCCGGTTCCGAATATAACTTAGGGTATAGAACAGATAGAACACCGTGTAATGTTGCAAAAATAGATTGGAGTCAAAATACATCATCAATATCTTCATCACTTTCTGTTCCAACTGTTTTGGGCGCACTAGAAGACGGTGGGGTCCGTGGAAAAAATGAGTTTAGTAGAGTTATTAAAGGTAAGACTTGGATATTAAGGAATAAATACGCGAAACAAGCAAAGAAAGATTATACAAAATGGTATAAATATCTTGGTGTGCTAATAAAGGCTTTGATAACTTTCGATTCATACAGAGGAGTAAGTCAATATTGGAGGCCTGAAAAATACACCGAGAATACAAATAGAGATATCCCTCCTTCACATGGCAATTCAGGGGTCGAACTATCTATTGATTTAAACGAAGGAGACCCTTATCTTAAACCTCCAAGAAATGCTCTTCTTTGGGACGGGACAATCAACCCAAATGCAGATGGTTCGAATCTTCCGTCATGGTTATTTCAGAATGCGACATGGGATTCGGGTCCGGCAAATTTAAAGATAAATGAAACAACCCTTCATTATTCTGGGGGCAGACTTAAAAGTAATTTAAGATGCAGTATGAACCGTGGGGGGAAATAATGTCAAAAAAACAAGTAGCTGTTGCTAAAATAGTTGACCCCAGCCTGGTTAAAGCTAAATGTGAGGCTCAAAGAGCAGTTTATGATGATGGCGCGATATTTTGTTATATTCCCGAACTGGGGTTTGAAGGGACAAACTATGTTTATTGCAGATATGGTCTGCCCATACCGTTCTTTAAAATTCAAGTAGATCAAAAGATTTTAGTTGAACCTACAATTAAAGAGGATGAGAGGTGGTTTTATACAGGGCTAGTTGATTGTGGTGATTTCACTCCCGCTGATGCCGACCAGCTGATGATTCAACTCATATCACAGGTTATTTACGCTTCAACTGCGGGGGTCATTCATTTATCAAACAAAACCGCTGCGGAACCATTTGTGTTGGGAGTACAATTGGATGTATTTTTGAAAAATTTGATAAACATCTTTAACAATCACATTCATGTGACGACGGCGACAATTAAGGCCACAGATGTGCTGGGAGTTCTGTCACCAACAGCTACTCCAATGGTAGACCCTGCTGGGCTAAATTCTTTAAAGATTATGGGAGAATAAAAATGAAAGAAAGCAACATGTATCTGGCGAACCTCTCATTTTTCCTTAACTATGATGACGGAACAGCCAATGATGAGATTGAATTAGAATTATTTAAGGTTGCGTTTCAATTGAAAGAGAGCATTCATTATGATAGAATTATGGGAGCTGGGTTTCAAGAACTCGAACAAGAACAGTCTAATTTTTCAACTGGAATAAATTTTATGAGTTCATTGATAGAAAGTGTTTATAGAATTAACTTGGAAAAAAATAAAAATCCTTTCATTGTTCTTGGTCATAACGACATAACAATTGAAGAAGGGAAAGTAAAAGACGGAGAAGACTATTTGGTTAATGTGCAATACAGGCTTTTGCAAGATATAAGAAACGTAGGGCAAATTGAAATCTAAAGGAGTCGATTCATGATTGACAATATATATAAACATAATTCCAGATCTTATTTTGATTTATACAACGCATATATAGCTGCTTATCCGGGAAAGCCTACATGGATGTTCAAAGAAATGTCAGGCCTTTTTGACTTTAATTCGGAGCTCATGAACAGAATAGCTACTGACATTCTCTATCCTCAGACCCGGGAGTCAGCATATGCTTTTGCAGCGCGATGTGATTACAGCCCCGTAGAAGCTGATGGCGCTACAGACACTCTGACAATAACTCTTTCTTCTGCTAAAGTGAAAACTCTTTCTGAAGAATATCAAGTCGGAGGTATATCTCCTGTAACCGGACAAATGGTTCTTTATGAATTGATTGCTGATGCACTTTCTGGTGGAACTGATACTATAACTGCCTATGCCAAACAAATAAAAACAATTAAAAGCAGAGTTGTTGCGACGATAAATAATACTGATGATTTCGCAGATTATCCTATTGACGGATTTCAGAACATCATAAAAACAAGTGTTGTTCTGACAATAAACACTGTGGTCTGGACAAGAGTTGATAATTTTGATGACAGTGTGCTCACTGACCAGCATTTTACAGTCATATATCAGAGTTCGGGAAGATGTAGGTTTGGTTTCGGAAATGGGACAACCGGTGCGAAGCCCGCACTCAATTCTCTTGTTTACGCAGAGTTTGAAACAACAGATGGTTTGAACGGAAGAATGGATGCAGGTGAAATAACGATAAATGTTGGTGCCGATTCCGATATAAGCGCTGTAACAAACGCGGGAAGCAGTGGAGGAAATGACTCTGAATCTGTTGCAGCCATCATAAGAAACGCCCGAGCCAACGCCAGGCTCCGCACAATAGTCTGGAGCAAAGAGGACCTTGAGATAGCCGCCAGGCAAGCCAGTTCAAGCGTCATTAAAGCTTTGGGCACACCTGGAGTCGGAACAGCGTCTATACAAATTGTTATTAGTGGCGGAACAACCCCTGTTGGTGCTGGTTTAATAACAATTGTCGATGATTATGTAACCGCTCTTACGCAGTTCGGAGTCATGCCGATTACAGTAACTGGCCCAACATATAATGCTCCGGCTATTTCATCAACTATAACGATAAGGACAGATTATGTTGAAGCCACTGTTAAGAATTTAACAGATTTTGCCTTAATTCTTGCCAGTTGTGCATATGACAATCAAGTAACAGAGTACTATCAGGAAAACGGAATAAGCTTGTGTAGGACAGCGATTATAAATGTTCTCTGGGCGTTTGCATTCACAGCAGACGAAGAAGAGGCTCTTGAATTTATTATAAAAAAATGGATAGCCCTTCTGGGAACCCGGGATCACAGGGACTGGGGGCAAGACCTTGAAATCGGTGATTTATGGGAAATGGGGAACAGCCTTTATAATTTCGGTGTCGACGAATTCAATATGGTTTCTCCGCTTGTCAACACAGTGGCGACAGCGGCACAGATAGTCAACGCGACAGTTGTTATAAATGTGGTATAAGATATGAATAATTTCTTTAATTTTACATTACCCGTTTTCCAAGAAGCTTATGGAAGCGACTGGGACAGCTTCAAAACAATCACTGATGATAATACCGATTATCTTTTGGGGAAAACCTGGGATTTTTATAAATTAAACGACCCGAACTTTTACACTACAAGGGTTGTTGAGATAGTCCTGGATAGTCTGGGAGTCTCTTATTCCGCTACAGAAACTCTAGCTAAAAAGAAACAATATGTCAGGAAATTCCTCACAGATTCTAAAGACAAAGGCAGCGCCGACATATATCTTGATGTCCAGGAAGTAATTGTCGGAACAAGAGGTGTTATATATACAAGCCTTGAATATGGTTCCTGGTTGTGGGATGAAAGTACATGGGGTGACACCAGCGAACCAGAAAATATATTGTGGAGTGGTGATGACGCGCCTTTTTATGTTTTTATAGATTGTAAGACAACAGATGCAGATTTACTCACACAAATTGTAGACGCTTATAACCAAGATTTTTTGCTTCCAGCTTTTTATAAAATAATTATTGTAGATAGTAGTTTCAATATTTTGTGGGTAGTCGATGGCTATACCCCGTATTCTTAATTAAAGGAGAAATTTGATGGGCAGAGAAAAGACAAATATTTTTGCAGACGGTGAAGTAGCGGCGTTCAGTCCCGATGCAAAAGGTGATTATTATAAAATAGATGACGCACAAAGAGACAGCAATTATTGGCAGGCGAAAATTGCCGACATTCTTATTCAGATAAGCCAGGACCCGACAAAGAATTTTTTCATTCTTTATGGTGGAGAAGTAAGTGATGGTGGGGCTGGGACAATTGATGTAAGTGCGGGTGCCGCAATCACTGTCGATGACGATGATGAAGTAAGAATGGTTGTTCTTCCCGCTCAAACCGGCCTGGCTTTCGATGATACCGACCTTCCTACGGCTTGGAAAGATGATCGTCAGATATGGATGATCGGTAAATACGATTTCAAATATACTGCTGACACCCGGGCTCACAGAGAAGGTACGACTTATCATTATATTCTGGAAGATACATTTTTTGGCGATGAT
>Ga0208904_1000649_pt1 | contig 27199 bp, 31 predicted proteins | sample AntAceMetag02UKB_FD_184774 | JGI IMG/M metagenome (GOLD analysis project Ga0208904, IMG submission 184774) | Saline lake microbial communities from Ace Lake, Antarctica - Antarctic Ace Lake Metagenome 02UKB (SPAdes) (version 2) | ecosystem: Environmental > Aquatic > Non-marine Saline and...
AACAAACATATCCATCTAAGTTGGTAAGTTTGACATATCCATTGACAACTTCAATATCCTTTGTCCAATTAGTGTACCCACTCAAATCCGCAGTGTAGTAACAAACACCCCCCAATGAGCTGGTAAGTTTGAATAGCTTCATTTCTTCAAGGAATGTTGCAGTGGGGAAATTGATTCCTTTTTTCTTGAGTAGTTTTTTCTGCTCTTTTGTTAGTTTTAGTTCTTTCATAATAAATCTCCTTATCTAAATTAAATTAACATTATTGTTTCATTACACAGCGCATGGAAGGAATCGAACCAACTACCTTCTGGATTTCGTTAGCCAGACGCTCTGCTATTGAGCTACATGCGCTTTTTCTTTTTTAACATTTACAATTGGTGCATCCGTAACACTTACACTTCGGGGCTTTCCATAATCGGAAGAAAGCTGTGGTTATGGCGATTCCCAGTACTGCTATAAATAGATGAATTAAGGCCTTGACTAATCCCCCTGGGATTCCATGGATTAAGGGCCTGGCTTCGTATAGCATATATCCTATTGTTGAATAAACGAATACTGTGAGAAATACTAACTTAATTTTTCCCAAAATATTTGACATTTTGAATCTCCTTATCAAAATTAATGGATTTAAGCTCGGTATCCGGGGGAGTTACAGATTCCCGAGCTCAATCCAAGGATGTTCTTGAGATAGATTCAAGCCCCTAACTATTTTATTAGAGTGCTTACTCCCGTTTGAGATTGTCTTCAAATTCTTTTTTACTTTATTGTTTATTCTTGTGTTTCTTCGGCTTCTGCTGGTTTGAGAAGTTCACAAACCTTTGCGATGCCTTCATTATCCATTCGATTTTTTGATGTTAAGTAACGTCCACTGAACATCTTATATGCAGTCAGATCATAAGTTACATCTTTTGTGGAGAGATCTATTCCGAGCCCCAACATTCGTTCGATAATCTGGATGTACGCGTCAGAGGATTCTATCTTATAGTTATACTCTGTGATACAATGAAGGAGACTCCCTTTTGAATCTTTATCGTGGAGGCTGCTATAGTCAATAGGAACTTGTGTATTGATATCGAGGGGTCCTAATTTAACTATGGCTTCGAGGTTCGTGTCTCGGAGTTCAAGAGTTGCTCGTATCGCTGCACGAATAAGAATCTTCTCAGAGAATTTATTCTCATTTAATAAGTCGCATAGTGTGTGATTGGAGTTTTGTTCCTCAGCAGCCCTTATCAGCTCTTTTTCCAAAGATTCTTTTGCGCCTTCAGCTGTTTCTCTGTAATTTTTTATCTTGAAGAATTTGTAAAATACAATGAAAAGTATTGTTGAGAAACATATCCCTACCCATCCGATGTTTCTGTTGTGCCTTGCGTCGGATTCTATGTTCTCACAGATGTCGCCTACTCGTGTTACCTTATATTTTTCGGTTGTTGTAGTGTTGGGGTTCAAGGCTTCTTCATTTTCTGTGACTACTGCCATGCTGTGTTGGTCTTTGATCTTGGATGTTGAGGTTACTATTTGATCGCAACCGAACCAGAAAATACCGATCCAAACTAATCCCATTACGATTGTGAAGAATACTATGCTACCATCAAGTTTTGTTTCTTTTTTCTTTGACATTTTGAATCTCCTTCTCTAAATAAATGTGAACGTTTTTGTTTGTAAAATGGGTCCAACTTACTCAACCTTAAACACGTTAGAATTGAAAGGATTTCTCGTGTCGGGATTAATGCTCTGAACAAATTGCATTAACAGGTCTTCGGTTGGACTCAATAAGGGAATAATTTTTTTAGTTTGACGATTTATGGTCAGTTGGCTGCAACTAATGAGTCGAGGATTTTCTTGCAGAACTCGGAGATTGGACCCATTGTTTTTCTTGCGAGCATTGCCGTACATGCTCCTGTAAATTCTCCAGAACCTATAGTTGGTATGTCGGCATAGTTTGCTGCACATCGGAGGTTGTTTATTACGTATTCTTCCTTTGTTATCTTGCACCAAGAATTCTTGATGTCAATGATTCTTTGTTCGTCTTTTTCCTTGAAAGCCTTTATGATTTCTTTTCTGAAATCTTCAGGACTTACATGTGTATTCAGATTCTCGACGTCTCTTAGAAATTGGTCTTTCATGATAATCTCCTTTCAAGAGAAATATTTTTTTTGTAAAATGAGTCCAACTTACGCAACCTTGATAGATTGAGAAGAGATTGAGATTCTATTAATTAACACTCTGTGCAAATTGTGTTAACAGGTCTTCGGTTGGACTCAGTTAGGGAGTTATTTCTTTAGTTTGACGATTCTTTTGTTTTCGATGTCTTGGATGTCTGCTGTTGAGAAAATGGGCAGTTCTTTTTCGGTAACGATTCCTTTGAGGACTGCGATGGCTTTTGCTGTGTCGAGTCTTTCTTGGAATGTTTCTGGAACATCTCCGATGATTTCAACCCAGTTGTTGTCTCCTTCGATTCCGAGGAATTCAACTCTAAGGACATGTTCTGTTGATTTTTCATAAGATGTCTTGGCTTCGAGTGTTTTGAGGTCGATGAAGATTTCTCGGTCGGTGTAGGTCGATGCCTTGATGGTTTGCGGTTCTGTCTTTTCATTAATTACTGTGTTCATGGTATAGATGAATAAAAGGGTTCCACTTATGGCAAGTATTGCGTTAAAAGCATTGTCTGTGATCAAACCTTTTCGTGTCTTCATTATAAATCTCCTTATTCTTTTGTTAACATAATGTGATGTAGGTCGCGATAACGATTATCATGTAGCCTTTTGGGTTTTGTGCGACTTCTTTTCCGAATGCGCAGTTCAACCAATTGTACATAAAGTTTTTCATGGTAATTCCCCCAATTGAATGTTACTTCTTTGCAAAGTGAATTTCTCCAATTGGAGAAGACACCCATTTGTATTCTGGGCAAGCTTGTTCTATCCACTCTGAAATAATTGCATATGTCCCATCCATATAGGCCGCATCATGGAATAGCAACCTTGTTTCGGGACCAGCACATGATGCATCAATAAGGTCCTTGCAAAGGTGTGGGTTATCATCCCTTTCAATGGGTTCAGCATAACTAATATTTTTTAACCCTTTTACAATTTGTTCTTTCAATGATTCCCAAACCGCTTTGATTTCTGGATGGATCGTTAAATCAAGTAACTTTTTGGCTTCATCCTCAGTCTTTTCATCCCCCTTAGAAATGATGATTTCCATTTCTTCATGATCCTTTGGGGCCCATAGATAATCTGCTATTGTTGACATGTTAAGTCTCCTTATTTGTTAATGTTATTGTTTAACTTAATCTCCGTTTTCTTCTTCTAGGACTTCTTCAAAGCTGTCTGCGTAAACTAAAGTTCCTATTCCTGATAAAAATAGGGTGAACGCAAGAGGGCCTGTTACGGAGAATATTGCGTGTTTCTCATCTGGGCTTAAAAATAATGGGATAGATACCACAATAACTCCAACAATCATTAAGCATATGCCGATTATTGCTTCTTTCATCTTCATTTTAAATCTCCTTATGGGTTAATGTTAATGTTAGTTCCAGATCCGGATGGATATTCTGATTAGGGCTATGCATACGAGCAGACAGCCGAATGTTCCGATGAGGTGAGTTCGAAGACTGAAGTAATTTATGCTGATTATGGTTCCAATCATTCTTGAAGAGATGAATAATCCTTTTTTGATTTTTCTCTGGGCGATGAAATAAACAATTGTCTCGTAGATGCCAATAAAGGATACAAGTCCAAGGAGGACTCCGACAAGAAATACGATTACTGATAAAATGTTTAGTAAAATGTTCATGATAATCTCCTTATCTAAATTAATATTTGTTAATTAACGGCACATAACAGCTCACCATTCTGTACGAGCAATGATGAGTTGGTTGCATGTCGTTAGGTTAATGCGGCAGCTCGAACGAAAATTCCTTGGCAATAGGTGCAAGCTTCGGCTTTTTTAGACATTTCGAGTAGTGTTGCATGGAATTGATTTTTCATGGCTTCTTTTACTACTGTTAGTTTGAGGTGTTCGTGAGTGGAAGGTACGAGGTCTTTTATCTTGGCATGACTGTCGATAATGTTTGTCATGCGGACAGTGAAGTTGTATTTTTCGACAGTGATTAATCCCATTCTGAAAAGTATAGTTGCTTCACCAAATAGTTGTCCAATGTCTGTGGCTGCTTTTACGAGTTCGTGAATTTTTAGTGCGTTGAGTTCATCTGTGGTGAGTTTGAGGAATTCGCTTTTGATTTCTTCGAACGATTCGTTGAAATCTTTTGTTAACTCTTGTAATTTCTGTTCGTCTAACATAATTAATCTCCTTATTCTTGCTTCTTTTGAAGCGGTTAACTGATTTATTTCCATAAAATGCTAACAATGATTGTTATACATACAACTAAAATTGGCTCAATGTTAGGACCCATAATAGTTCTCCTTATTACTTGCTTGGAACTGAGCTGTTAGAATTAATTGTCTTTTTATTAATGGTTTTTACTTTGCAATTGTTTCCAAAGATGCAATTGTTTCCAAAGGTGCAACCATCTCCGAATTCGCATTCTGAAAAGAACTCCGTGTATTTGTTAAATGAACATGTTGGGCCGAATTCACATTCTGAAAAGAACTCCGTGTATTTGTTAAATGAACATGTTGGGCCGAATTCACAACAAATGCTAAAATGGCATCCTTCTTTAAATTGGCAACTACCTTCGAATCTGCAATGGGTGTCGAATTTACAATTGGAGCCGAATTTGCTTTCTCGTTTGAATTTACAACAGGATTCGAATTCGCAATTAGAACCAAACCTACAATGACTTCCGAATTCGCAACCGTGATCGAATTTACAATTGGAGCCGAATTTGCAGAAATTTTCCATTTTGCAATTGGAGCCGAATTCGCAACCATCTCCAAATTCACAACTACCTTCAAATCTGTTCTGATTGCCAATGATACATCCTGATCCAAATGCGGTGTATCCGCTGAATCTGCAATTATGATCGAATTTACAATTGGAGCCGAATTTGCAATTTACGAATGCACAATTATCGCCAAATTTGCTTCCTCCAATAAATCTTTCGTTTACGAATATTCTTTCCTTGGGTGTTCCTTTTACTGATACTTTTGGTTTTTTTGATATGCCTTCTACATCCATCTTGATGCCTTTTATTATCTCCATAATAAATCTCCTTATTGAAAAGTGTTAATGTTGATTGATTAGTTTTTAATAGGGTCCTTATTTAGGGTCCTATTTGGGTTCTCTACTGCTCTATGCTCTTGTAATCCTTTCTTCCGATAAGAGTCTTTTAGGTTGAAGTGAGCTTTTATTGCCCATATTGGTCCTAGGAGAATCAGCACCATTGCAATTGGAAGAATCCACTTATTCGGCTTATATTCTTCCTCAAAACGTGCTTCCATGATATCCTTGATTATAATCCTATACAAAATGCATATGACTCCAATGATTGCTAGGGATATACCAAATGTCATTGAAAGATGTTCGAGAAATAATTTCATAATAAATCTCCTTATTATACGTATTCCGTGAAGAATATTAGTTAAAATTGTTTAAGATATACGTGGAAAACCTTACATTAGGTATTCCGTTTGAATTTGATAATTTTAACAGAGTTAACTCATATTAGAATTCTTTGGAGATACCGTATTCCGTAACTATTTCCTAGTTAGGGAAGGTATTTCCTTGCCTAAATTTTTATTTTAGGTCTTTATTTCCACGATGTTTTTGTAAGTTGCTGAATTCAATATTTTTGGGTATTGAATTGTTGTCTATGGGTCTCTATTAAGATGGTGTGTGGAAGTGTTTAAAATTTGTAAATGTAATTAGTTAGAAAGACGTATAATTTTCTTCCAACCTTTGTGATATTTAATCGCTTCAATTTGAATTAATCCTTTATCTTGTAAGGCAGTTTTTGTTTGAGTTCCTTTCCTTGCAGAAAGTCCGACTTGTCGGTATACCTCAACTGTGCTTAACATATGTTCTGGATTTGTTTGCAAGAATTCTATGAAGACTTGCTCATCAGCGTTTAAGCTTTCATTTTCAGAGTCATTTTCCTTTTTAAATGTTACTACTAGCTGGTTCTCAAAAACTTTGTTAATTACTGTAATGATGTCTATGCTAGTGTAGTTTCCTTGCTCCTTGCTTTGCTCTAAAATCTTTTCGATGTCTTCTAATTCGACACCTTGTTCAAGGTATCCTTTAACGAAATTGTAAATAGTGCTTTGTACTTCAGTGAAGTTTTCAACTATTTCTGGTTGTTCTACAATTGGTTTGTTCTCGACGATTTCTTTTTCTTGAATAGTCTCTACTGTTTCTATAGCTTTGTTAAATTCTGGTTCAGTATTTTCAGAGTATTCTTTTCCCATAATCATTGCTTGCATTCTTCCTTTGATATCTTCATCAGTTACGTTGTAATTTCGTGTTTCTGCGTAAGGAACTTCGATTAAGAAAGGTGCGTTAAATCGCTCTGAAAGCTTTACAATTGCGCTTCCGACAGGTAGACTTGAAAAGTAGTGTCTCTGGTCTCTTAATTGCATGATATCGCTTACTTCCTGGATATCCTGGGGCAATTGCTGTTGGAATGCGATATGACATGCACTGTTACCCTTAACTGTGTCCGAAATTTTAGAGATATGCTGGTCTAAACAGATAAGACTTGTTCCGTACTCTCGCATTTCTCGGTAGATCATATCAGTTACAGATTCGTTATTGAAATTTGTAGGTTTCTTTAAGAAAATATTATGTGCTTCATCTACAATGATTGCGTGATCGAAACTTCCGCTCACGTGATTCTGTTTTGCTTTCTTTAATTTGTAAATATATGTTAAAATAAATTCACAAAAGAACTTCTTTTCAATATTCCCTAGGGAGTTAAGTTCCATAATTACCTTTTTGTCTAGTAATTCTTCGACTGTGAAGCTGTTCTTTCCCTTATAGTTTACTGTCTTTCCGAATTCTCCGAATGTCATAACTGTTGCAATTCTAAGAGCTGACTCTAACCAACCTGCTTCTCGACCGTTGATCTTTTCTAGCTTTTCCTCTAATCGCCATTTCAAATGGTTCCATGTAGGGTAGTTTTCTGAACCGTTATAAATTCCCCATTCTTTGAAAGCCTCGTCGAGAGTTTCTAAAAGTACCTTATGTACACCGAATGATACGGAGAAACTTTCGGTTAAAAGATCACATAAAACGTTGATCCATTCTTTCGGAGAAACTCCCTTAGGTGGTCTATTAATATTTGTCTTGAATAAATTGCTTACTTTTTCGTCACCGATTGTGAAAAGCATTACTTCTGCGTTTGATTTTATTAGGGGTCTGAAAGATTTCTTCCAATCGAAAACTAAGAATTTCTTATCTTGAGCGTTTAATGCTTCGATTACCTTGAATGCGAAGGTTGTTTTACCTGAACCGGACATACCTGTAACACACATGTGTCGTGGCCAGTCTTGTTCTCGTAATTTGAATGGGAAAAGTTTCTTTTGTGCGTAGCTAACTGTCGCTAAATTATAAGTTCCGTCAATTAATTCTTCTCTTGGAGGTTCTAAAAGTACGCCTTGGTCAAGTAATTTGTTCAAATTCTTTTGATAAAGTGCGTTAAGAATATGTACGATTTCGTCTCGTTCTTCTCGGCTGTCTGCAACGGTATACTGGAAGTAAATTTCGTCTACTTTCTTACCAAAGACAGGTCTAAGCTTGTTACAAATGTCTTCTACAGTTAATGGTCTTTGCATCATTTTATTCTTCCCCCTTATGACCCTTAAGGTATTTAGTTCTTAGATTGTCAATTTCACTGATTATGTTTGTTCCTGTTTTAAACAAGTGAGAATAATTGGGTGTTTCCAGTTCTCCAGTGATTTGTATATATTTTACATTGGCTTGTGCCGCTTCCTGTATTGCTTCCACGACGGTCTCTTTGATTACATCTAGTTGTTCCACAGGTTTATCATCTGCAAGACCCATAGTAATGCTACTTGCTAGACTAGTTAAATGATTATTTGAGAAACTCATTCCGTGCAAAATTTTATCGGCATCTTCCATTATTCTTCTAGGATTCCCTTTAACATTTCTGTTCGGGATTCCTTTTGATTTAGTTCTTTTTCCTGTTCTCTAAGCTCTTTCTTTAAGAGTGCGATATCTCTCCAACATCCGACTTTCTCGTTAAGTTGTACTTCAGAAATATCGATTTGTTTCTTTCTAAGTTCTGATCTTTCTCGTGCGAACTCAGAATCATCTTCTCCTTTTGGTGCGTTTTCCATTAAAAAATTATTAATATTAGATTTCATCTTTTCAGCTTCTTTGATGAAGCCGTTACTAAGACCTGTTCGTTCCTTAATTAGATGTTCGATTTCGTCGACAGTATCTTTTAGGGAATCTACTTTCGCTTTTCCTACAGAATTGAATCCTTCAGACGTATTCCAGGTATTTCCTGCAACGTATTCCGGAGATATTCCGCTTGAAATAGGTTTTTCCATAATTAATTTGCGTAAAAAGGCTTTATAAATCTTTCTATTTGTTGTTACTTGATAGTTAGGACACTATTGAAATACTATAATATCTCTAGAAATAAATTGGTCTGGACGTGACTCAAGTATTGGTCGCATAACGACTTTTAAACCTGTTTTTTGGGCTATTTTGGGCGTATCTACGTGTAAATCGCGTATAACTGGGAAGGTTATTGCTATTTTTGCGTTCGGTTTTTTAACGTTTTTAATCTTGGCAAGGATTGGGATCATGTAAGCTTCGAAGTTTTGAATGATAAATTTGGCTTCATTGTCCGTTGGTTTTTTCCTCAGAACCTTTCCAAGAGGTGTTTCGGTAGCAATTGCGGCAAATTGTAAGTCTGGCGCTTTTCTTGAATCTAAGTTTTCTATCTTAAAATTGTTTTTTGCACTATATTCTGAAGCAATCCACTTGAGATTTTTGACTGCATCAATAGTTGCTTGTTTATCTTTGTCGATTCCATGAACATCCATTTTCTTAATTAGGGCCTCTTGAAGTATACCTCCAACTCCGCAAAATGGATCAAGAAGTAAATCTCGAGGTTTTGCTCCCGATAAATTAATTAAAATTTTTGATAATCTTGGGGAAATTGCGAGGTGTTCTCGACGGACAGGCTTATTCATGTCCCGATTTTTTACCTGATTTGAGTCATAATTTTGTGTAGAAGTTCCAAGGTATACTATATTTTTGTGTTCATGAAAGAATAACGTAAAATCTGCATTAGGTAAGTCATGTTTTTCTCCCCCTTGAAACTTGATTTGTTTCCTTCCATGTTTTAACATTCCTTTTTTCTTCCTACTTTTGAATAATTCCTTTAACGGTTCAGGATCTAGGCTTCCAAATGTTGCATAACTGAATTTATCTGAGGGTACAATCTCGTTTTTTTCAAGGTATTCCGCCAGTTCTTGATTATTTCCTTCGAAATTAATTGGACCTAACCACATTACTCCGCCGAATTCTTGGATGTCGAACTTCTCTCCTTCGTTCGTTTCTAAGACTAGGAGGTTCTCTTCGAAGAGGATTTCCTTGTGTTCCCGGTTTCTTGCCCGCATATAGGCTAAAACTTCTTCTCGCGATAGCTCGGGATTACGTCCTAAGATAAAAAATGTTTTCATGAGAATAAAAGGATTGAAAGGTTTTTAAGGCTTAGGCCTTAATGGTCTGAGTTCCGACCTTACAAGGTAATCGCGCCTTAACTGATCGAACTAATTTTCGTGCTTCGATTTCTGCTTTTTCGTTCTTAACTCCAAGGATATATAGAACTTGATTTCGTTTTACTAACGCTGCTCGGCCCATTGTCTTTCCGAAAGCTCGGCTCATACCAGTCTGCATACGGTCGGCTCCTGCACCAGTAAGCATTTTATTTTCTCGTAGAATGTGATGGGGGTAGATTTGTACTCCAAGGTAAAATTCTTTTCCGATCTTTAACTGAAGGAATCTGTTGAAATACTGTCTAACAGCTTCGATAGAATTGTCTCGAACTTGACAGTTTTCTTTAGAGATTACGTGAATTTGAATTGGATATTCCCCCTTGTCGAATCCCTTAATATCTCCCATTTTGAACTTGACGATTTGTGAGTTTGGAACTGTTTTAATATAAGAACTTGCTCGCTTTTTGGATTTACGAGTATATGGTCTTGCGTATCTTTTACTGTATGCAGATGCCTTTCTTAGTGCCATTTTATGAAGAAATCTCCACTTCAGTTCCTATTGCTTGTCCTGGAAGACCTTTTTCGAAAATAGCTCGAATAACGCCCTTGTTTCCATGTGCTGAAGAAACCTTTCCATTTATTTTAACAGCATTTTTCCCAGTTGAAGTCCAAACTACCGCTTTACCGACGAACTTAGAAGCTTCTTCTCGAGAATTACTACCTTCTATTTCGATAAGGAAGTGTCTAGGTTTTTGTGTTTTACATCCTTGTCTAAATTGTATTACTGTTGCTTTCATGTTATATAGTTCTTAAAAATAGACTCTCTTTAGGGCATTTCTCCATAAAGATTCTTTTTAAGAGTAATCATATTGTGGAAAAAGGCTTTTTAAAGATTGCCTTTAGTAGATTAGTTCGAATTGGCCGAAGATCTTTTTCAAAGTTTCAAGAGATTCAAAGTCAATTTTTGTCTCTTTGTTTTTGTTATCTACAAGTTGATCCTGAACTTCTTTTGTATCAGATTTTACTAATTTGTCTCCAGACAATTTCTGGATTTTTGGTCCTTGAATTACGAATGTATTTTTCAAAAAGAATATTTCTGCATTCATATCCTTGCCCTTAAGGATGAATCGTGTCTTTTCCATTGCTGCTAGGTCGCATCTTTGAGTATATTCAATTAATGCTGTGGTGATTTCTGCAGCTAATTTTCTTGCATTGTCAACGTCTCTTGATTGTTTTTGAGTTAAGTTATCTTTCTTCCTTCCAGTTCCCTGTTTTACTTTTACAACAGCTTTCTTTGTTTTGGCAATTATCTTAAGATTTTCTAAGAATCTGGGAGGAAACTTCCCTTCCTTAATTAATGATTCATCAAATTCTTTCAGAATAGCTGATTCGGATTTTTTCTTCAAAAGACTTCCAATCATTCCGAAAACATCCTTGTAAATTTCTTCAATAGATTTTTCCTGAACTCTTTTTTCAATTTGTTCTCTTAATTCTTTTAATCTTTTAATATAATCTATTGCATTATTTGATAATCTGTCAAGCTCTTTACCGTCGATATCTCCGGGTTTTAACTTTCCGTGTTCGTATGCTTTCCATACTTTGATTACAATTTCATCTAAAATATCTGCGTATTTTGCTTCAACCATTTTTTCCTTTTCAACGAAAATTTCTCTGAATAATTTTACTGTTTCGTAAACATTTGGTGGAGATTGTCCATAAAGCATAAGCAAACCTTGTGTCGGTGTTGAGATTCCCCAGAAAAGATCTAAAGTTGCAACGTCAAAAATTCTCTTTTGTACAGTTTCCTTGAGTTTGTTTCCTGAAGACATGAACATATCTATAGCTTCTGGGCTCGGTTTAATTTTCCCCATTCGAAGAAGTGATTTCCAAGGTAAGAAAGTTCCCCGATCATATAATGGGATTCCGTCTCGGATGAATGTGAAGAAAACAGGGTGTGCATCTTTTACTCCGTCCCAGAACTCCGTCATTAACCAAATCTGAACGTTCAAAGTATTTTTGCTTACTCCAGAAATTGCTTCTGCTTCTGCAATATATGAATAAATAATTCCTCTTAATTTTTCCTTAAGTTCCATTCGGGGCATTCTTTTCACGTCAGTGTCATCAATAATTATCGCTACATCCACGTCAGAATCTTTTTTTGTCGTCCCTGTTGCAAGCGATCCACCCATTACATATGAAGTTACATATTTCTCGAATTTCTTTAGAACTAAAGACTTATGAATTTGTGCAACTCTGAGGTGGCTTAGGATTCCTTTATCGACAATTGGAAATGACATTGAAAGTGCTTCAAATACTTCGAATTTGGAATCGAGTCCGAGGTTCCATAAATCTATTGGAGTCATTATATGTACCCAGAATTTGTCGTTTATTTTTTTTGCTGCGCTTATTGCGTCCAATCGAATCTGTCCAATGTTTTTGAATTGTTTTTCGGGGATAATTGTTAAGATATGAATTAATCCTCGTTTCGCGTCCCCTTCAGAAATTTCGTATTCTTCTTCTATTTTCTTTGCAGCTTGTGCCGGGACGATACCGATAGCCTCGATACCCTTAACTTTTTTAAAAATTTCATCCTTGAACTTCTCAATCTCTTTTTGAGTCTTTTCCATCTTTTTCTTCATAGCTTCGTCTACCTGATTAGTCATTGGTAAATTTCCGACTTTTCCTTTTGGGACATAGTCTTTTGCTAAATTCTGTTCGACGGATTCTTCGTCAGAAGAAGATTTGTGTTCTTCCATAATTAAATGTTGAAAATTTGATATTTAAATGTAACTACTGGGATTGATAGAAAAATATGGCCCCACCTGCGCGCTTCGCAAGTACCCTTCGGGCAAATCGAACTAAGTTCTCAAAAGAAATATGGCCCCACCAAGAATCGAACTTGGGTCTGCTCGGTGTAAACGAGATGGTCTGCCATTAGCCTATGGGGCCGCCATATTAAAACAATAAAAATCTCACTTTTAAATCTAACTAATTGGACTAGCGAAATTTTTATAAAGGATATAATCTATTTGCTTGAATGAAAAAAGTGTTGATAGTGTTTATGTTTTTGATGATGGTTAGTGGAGTCTTTGCTATGACGGCTCCAATCAGAATCTTGGCAGGGCCGGGAAATGAAGTTAGATTGAATGTTCGAAATTCTACAACTGGTGCTACAATTGGAAATTATAAGGATGTGGGAATCGCGGATGAGAATGGATTATTTGAAACTCGAATATATTCTTTATCGCCGGTGAGTGGGGCTGTTTATCATGTTAGAACTTTTTCGGGATTGACATTACTTCAAGATAAACAATTTGATGTTTCGGAGATAAGCGAGCCTTTGTTGTTAGATTGTACTAGTGAATGTGTTAGTTCTACCTATGAATTAGTTGTTGAAGAAGTGGAGCCTGTTGTGGAAGTTGAGGAGGTTGTTAATGAAACAACTGAGGAAGTTATTGATGAAACTGAAGAGGTAGTGTATGAAAGTGTTGTGACTGAAAATTCTTCTGAGACGAGTTTTACTGGAATGGCGATATTTACAAATGAAGATGGATCTCTTAACTGGATTTATGTTGGCGGTGCTGGGGCAGTTGTTTTAATACTGTTGATTCTCATAATCGTTTTTCTTGCTCGTCGTTCTAAAAAGGGGGATGGGAAAGGAGTTGTCGTTGAAGAGAAGAAGGAGTTGGATGATGATGAGAAGGAGTTAGAGGATATGGAAAAGAAGGTTAAGGATACGGAGGATAAAATTAAGGGTGTTAAGGATAAGAAAGATAGAAGGACGAAGATTTATAATGCGAAGGTTAAATTGGCTGAGGAAGAAAGGGAGTTGAAAGATTTGGAAGATGGCGGGGATAAGACTGAGGTTGAGAAGCAAGAGGATGTTGTTGAGAAAGCCGAGGATAAGGTTGATGATGCTGAGGCTCAGACCGATTGATTTTCTAGATCTCTATTCAAATTTTTAATAGATTTATTGACGTAACCGCATCGTGCGCATTTCATATCGCCATCGACGTTTTCGTATCGTGTTGAGTTGCATGTTGGACATTTTTTCATAATCATTTTAGTGCAATAATCTTTATATAGGTTTTTGGATATTGGATGTTATGGCTTTGAAGAAACTCGTTGAAGAAGAAAATGAATTTCCTTTAGTGGATGCATATTCTACGAAGACTCCATTTTCTGGAGAGTGTAAATCTGTTCCAGAAGGATTTCATGATATTGTTAATGCTGTTGGAGATAAATTGAAGGGCTATTGTGTTTTCTCTGAGTCGGGGTATAGGATTCGTGGCAGTCCGCGAGGAGGAAGAGTTTTTCCTAGAACTTGGAAGGCAGTTATAGAAACAGAAAACGACCAAGCCATTGGAATAGGTATCGAACAAAGTTACGGACAGCCAGGAGTATTTTTGACTGGTGCGAAGGCTTGGGTTAAATATGGTCCTGAAATTCTCAAAAAAGATTTGGCAATTGTTAGGGAAGCGCTTACTAGTTCTGGATTGGAAAATGTTGAAGCATAGGATTATAAAGCCTCTTTTTTATTTAATATTGTAAATAAGTTAGAGTCCTTAGGCTTAATGTCATGGGGACTTAGTCTAAGATTTATTCTTGGAAATTTATTATAAACAAAATGGAACAATTTGAAAAATTGGGTCTATGTGAACATGTGTTGAAAGTTATTTCGGCGAAAAAGTTTACAGAGCCCTCAGAGATTCAGAAGAAAACGATACCGTTGATTCTTGAAGGAAAGGATGTTATAGCTGGCTCAGCGACGGGTTCTGGTAAGACTCTTGCGTTTGGTGCAGGTATGATTAAGAATGCTGAAAAGGGAAAAGGAATTCAGGGTTTGATTTTGACGCCGACTCGAGAATTGGCTGAACAGGTTTCTTGTGCTTTGGCAGAGTTTGCTTATTATAAAGAATTGGAAATTACTGCGGTATACGGTGGTGTCGCTATGGGAAATCAGGTTAAGAAATTGGCTTATGCGGATATTGTTGTTGCGACTCCGGGTCGATTGCTTGATCACATGCAACATAATTCTATCGATTTATCTAAAGTTGATTATTTGGTTTTAGATGAGGCTGATCGAATGTGGGATATGGGTTTCAAGGAAGATGTTGGAAAAATTGTTAATGCTTGTCCGAAAGATAGGCAGACGCTTTTATTTTCAGCGACGATAACAGGTGACCTAGCAGATTTTTCGGAGAAATATATGAAGGCTCCGATTGAAATTTCTGTGGATAATTATGTTGATGCGTCTAAGTTGAAACAGATTTATTATGATGTTCAGGATAATGGGAAGTTTTCTTTGCTTGTTCATTTATTGAAGCACGAGAATGCGCATTTGGTTATGATTTTTTGTAATACTCGAAGGAATGTTGATTTTGTTGTTAAGAATTTGGAATTGAATGGTGTTAATGCTCAGGCGATTCATGGTGGGATGGATCAGAATAAGCGGACTCGAGTTTTGAAGGGTTTTGATAATGCGAAAGTGAATGTTATGGTTTGTACTGACGTCGCTGCGCGAGGTTTAGATATTCAGGGTGTTTCTCATGTTTACAATTATGATTTGCCGAAGGATCATAAGGATTATATTCATAGGATCGGGCGGACGGCTCGAGCTGGAGAGTCAGGTATTGCAGTAAATATTTTGGCGAGCAGGGATTATGACAGTTTTGGTAATATTCAGAGGCACAATACTGAGTTAGTTATTAAGAGGATTGATACCCCGAGATATGATCGGATTTTTGTTAAGTTTGACGAGGCTCGGAAAAGTCGGTTTGGCGGAGTTCATGGTCGGACTGCTCGAGGTCGAGGAACAGTGAATGCTGGCGGTCGAAGATCTAGTGGCGATGGTCCTAGAAGGAGTAGCCCAGATGATAGGGGAAGGCAACAGCGAGGAGAAAGGAATAAAAGGTCGAGTTCAAGTTCAAAAGATGGATTTAGGGGTGGTGGACGAAATACTGCTCAGAGACGAGATAGACATTAATTATTCTCCAATTATCTCTTTTTCAATCCGATGTGCATCTTCGATAATTGTTTCAAATATCTTCCTTGCTAATTCAGGATTTAGGTTCATCTTCTTTGCTAACTCTTCTTTTGCTGCAAAGATCTCTTGTTCTCGCTCGGGTTGATATCTTTCTACATTGTTTTTCTTTTTATATTCTGCAACTTTTGGGATGAAAGTCATTCGTTCTGCTAGAATTGTGATTAGTGCGTTGTCAAGTCGGTCGAGATGTTCTCTTATTTCGCTTAATTCCATTTTATTATGTGGGAGATAAAGTTTATAATGTTTTGGCTTTTTTTATTTTCATGGGAAGTTATTGATAACTGGAGTGCAATAATTCTTATAAGTAAATCTGACCGAGATATCGTATGAAAGAGGAAATGTTACGATTTATTTCGGAGAATGATTTGAGTCCGTTTAGTTCTAGCAAAACATCTTTTACAAATAAGGAGTCTATTTACAAGACGCGTGATGCGAAGTCGATTCATACGAAGGTTTTGTCTAAGATTTCTTCGAAATTTGTTTTTAGTGAGAGTGCGAATCTTTGGAACGTGTTTGGTTTTACTAGTGATGTTTCGGAGATTTTGAGGCGACAGGAATTTTTTAAGAGTTTGAGTTTGACAGATAATTCTTTTTTGAATGAGTTGGAAACGCCTCGGAGAAATTGGAAGCCGCGTTATGATGTTACTGTTGTGACTGAGGATGAATCGACTTTTATTGCGTTGAATAAGTTGGGTTGTTCGGTGCAATTGTTGGTTTCGCAGAATGATGTTTTGGATTTGGAGCGTTATGATATTATTCAGGTTGTTGACTGTAGCGACTTTAAGATTCTCTTGGAGAGATTGCCGCAGACAGTTTTTGTTGATTCGATTGAGAATGTTTATCTTGAAAGATATTTGGAAGAACTTTCGGGTTGGCGAGAGAATTTTGTAATTTTGAAACATGCAGATACTTCTAGGGATATTAAGAAATTTGTTGCTGCGCTTGAGCCTTTGTTTGATTTGTTGGATAATAAAGAGGGTAAGATAATTAATCCGAGTGAGGTCGAGAATATTCTTGAAGGGATTAATGAGAAGATTTCGGTGAAGGTTAAGGAGATGACGATTTCTGGCGAGGGTTTGATGAAGATGCTTGGCGAGGGTAAGATGCCTCCGGCGATTTTGGAGATTGTTCGTGATGCGATTGGGGTTTCTGGTTTGTCTGAACATATTTTTAATTTGCAGATTCCGGTGACGATTGATTATAAGGAACTTGAGGATCAGATTAAGCGGCAGAGTGCGAATGAGTTTACTGATTTGGCGGAACGGGTTAAGAAAAGTGCTGAGGAATTGAAGAGTATACCTAAGATTTTAGAGCGGCTTTCTGCTTTGCTTTTGGTGGAAGATTTTTGTTCAGGTGTTAGTCAGGTTATTGTTGATAGGAAATATCCTGTTGGTTCTGATAATTTGACTTTTATTGATGCTTCTAATATGTTTTTGGAAAATGCTCAGCCGATTAGTTTTCAGTTGGATAAGATTAATCGATGTTCTATTTTGACGGGGGCGAATTCTGGGGGTAAGACGACTTTGTTGGAACATATCTTGCAGAATATTAGTTTGTTTCAATTGGGGATGCCTACTGATGGCGAGGTTCATTTGCCGGTTTTTTCTGACATTTATTATTTCGCTAAGAGTAAGGGTTCGGCCTCTAATGGTGCGTTTGAAACTTTGTTATCTCAGATGTCTAAGATTAAACCTGGCGATCATACTTTGATTTTGGCTGATGAAATTGAGGCGGTGACTGAGCCTGGCGTTGCTGGGAAGATTATTTCGGCTACGGCGGATTATTTTATCAAGAAGAATTGCTTTATTGTTTTGGCGACTCATTTGGGTTATGAAATTGCGAAGACATTGCCTGAGGGTTCTCGGATTGATGGGATTGAAGCGAAAGGTCTTGATGAGAATTTTAATTTGATTGTTGATCATAACCCGGTTCTTGGTCGGCTTGCGCATTCTACGCCTGAATTAATTGTTGAGAGAATGGCTAAAAATGAGGGCTCAGATTATTTTTTGCATTTGCACGAGAGTTTGAAGAAAAATTAATCTATTAACTTGTTATACAACCATGCGAAGACCCATATTAGGATGAATGTGTCGATGAAAACGTATGCTGCGCCGATTAGTGCGCCGAGGTATGTTACGCTGTATCCGATTCCGCCGTATACTGCTGAGAATAATGATGCGATTTGTGGGTGATGTCCGAATGGCTCGATAATTGCTATTAAAGTTAGGATTAGAATAAATGCGGCGAAGATTGTCGCCGAAGCTAGCGCGAACTTAACTGGATTGATTTTAGAATATCCCTCTTTCACCATGTTTTGTTAAAGGGGGTGGGGTTTTTATAAGTTTTTAAAGTGTTTTTGCTTAGTTAGATTATGGCTGATAAAAAACAGAGAACTGGCGGATGGCAAGTGAATGTTGAATATTTTGAGGACTATGTGATTAAGACTCCGAAGACTGTTGAGGAAATTACGGCTACTGTTTCTAAGTATTTGAACCATATTGGTAAGATTGATGAATTGGAAGCCCGAGTTAAGGATATGCATGAAGATTGGGAGACGGGATTGAAGATTGTTAAATCTGGGCGTATACCCTATAAGATGTTTGGACATTTAGAATTTTTAGATGGCGGCAGAATTAAACAAAGGAAAGTGGAAGTATTACAAGATATTTGGGATGAATTATATGATTCTGGAAAGGAAAATGAGATGAAGGCTGTTGTCGATAAGAGTCTTGACTTTGTAGTTGAATTGTGGAGGTATGGTGTCGCTGATAAAACTTTCAAGGTAGGGTATGAATATGGGCTGATGGATGGGGAGATAATGTTGATTGATTTTGGGGAACTCACGAGAGATAGGAAAATGATTGAGAATAAGGTTAAGAAGAGAAAGTGGGAAGGAAAAATGAAAGAATATTCTCATCCAGAGGTTGCTAAGTATTTTAATGAAAGGGCGAAAGAGGTATTGACGTTGGATGTTTTGGAAAAGAATTGGGGAAAATATCTTGATTAGTTAGATTTTTAACAGGTGATTTGATTACTACTTTATGGTAAGAGTAAGATATTCATTCGGGTCGCGGCATACTGGTCGGATTACGAATATTAAGAAGCAGCGGGGAAAGTATCCGGATGTAATGAAGGACGTAGTTAGAATTTCAGACATTGTGCTGGAGATTTTGGATGCGAGGTATATTGAAGAGACGCGGAACATCGCGGTTGAGGATGATATTTTGAAACAGGGGAAACTTTTGATTTATGTTTTTAATAAAGTTGATTTGGTTGACCTGAAGGAGTTGGAGAAGCAGATTCCGAAGTGGATGCGGCCTTATGTTTTTGTTTCGGCGACTGAGAATATTGGGTTGAGGAATATTAAGAGTCGGATTCAGATGGAAGCGAAGAGGATTCAGGCGGCGAGACGACCAGATGATAAGGAGATTAAGGCGAAGGAAGCGGAGCTTGGCGCCGCACGCGGCATACCCTCTAGAAAGGGAACTAAAGTTCCATCTTCATCGGGCAAGTATAGTAAGTTGCAGGATAAGAAGGATAGGGATAAGAAAGCTAAGGAGACGAAGGGCGAGGTTGTTAAGGAGATGCGGGGAGCGAAGCGGGTTCATGTTGGAGTGATCGGTTATCCTAATGCGGGGAAATCCTCTGTGATTAATTTTATTACGCGGAAGAATGCGGCGAAGACGGCGAAACAGGCCGGGTTTACTAAGGGGATGCAGAAGATCCGGATGTCGGAGGATATTTTGATATTGGATACGCCAGGGGTTATTCCTGCGTCTAAGTATTCTACTGAGTCGAAGAGCTTTGCGGCGGATGTTAAGGTTGGAGGCCGGACTTATTCGGATGTTAAGGACCCGGAGGATGTTGTTTATTATTTGATGACTGCGCCTGAGCCGAAGGATGCGGATAATGTTACTGATAAAGAGAATGACGCGATTAAGGATGCTGAGGTTAATGCGAAGAAGATTCAGGATTACTATGATATTCAGGTTGATGACAGTGCTGAGGATTTGATTGAAGCGCTCGGTAAATCTAAGGGATTTTTGGGTAAGGGTGGTGTTGTTGATGTTGATAGAAGTGCTAGGATAATTTTGAGAGATTGGCAGAAAGGTATGATCAAATGAAGAAGAAAGTGAAAGAAGAAAAGAAGAAAAGTAATTGGTGGAAATGGGTAGCAGTTCTTATTATTATATTGGCCTTGTATTCTATGAACAAAGAAGATGAAAAAGATTGTATTGAAGATTGTAAATGGGATAAAGAAGATTGTAGGGAATATTCATATTATGATTATGATTATGAAGATTGTAGTTGGGAATATGAAGATTGTGTGGAGGATTGTGAAAGATGAGGATTGTTTTGAAGGATTGGCAGAAGGGGATGATAAAATGAAGAAGAAGCTTTGGAAATCCTTCTTAGATTCTTTACGGAATTTTCAGAGAAGAAGAAAACAAAAATTTGATAGGGCTATTGATACTTATGAAAATGGGTTTCATGATTTCTTGAGATTAGCATTTCAAAATGAAGGTACTTCCTGTCAAAAGTTAATGAAAAAGCAAGGGCTGAGTGAGGAGCGGTATGAATTATTTGTAAAATCTGCAAGGCACAAAGGTTACATTCACCCAGTACATTTTAGTGAGGGAATATATTATAGTGTTCAAGAATCTGGGAAGGATTTTCTGTTGGAGTCTCAAAAAAACATTGAACAACAAAAAATGAATAAATATCTACTGATTGCTACATCTGCGATTGCTATTACCGCAGTTATCCAAATAATTGATTTAATGTTAAAAGAGCCTGAAACAAAAAACTTTATTCTTATAGGTATTGGAAAATTATTCTTAGTAATAATACAGCTTGTCATTATTGTTCTTGGAATTGTTGTAATTTTATGGGTGATTAGTTTAATTATTGGTTTTTTTTCTAAGAAAAAGAAAGAATAATTCTAAGTTACATGAGCGAAGCGATAGTTGTTATGGTAAGCGGGGAAGGGGAATTTTTATAAAGGGATAAACATTAGGTAAATTAAGATGGGATGGTTTAAAACATTAAGTTGGATTTGTGGTTCAATTATTGTTCTTGGAATTATTGGTTATTTTATTGATGTATTACTATGTTCTAGAAGTTTGGAGTGTCTTGCAGGACCAGTTGCAGGAATCGTATTTGGTCTGGGAATTGCGGGATTAGCTCTTTTAGTTCTTATTGTGGCTGGCTTGGTTAAATGGTTTCAGAAGAAATAATTCTTTAGTTACACGAGCGGAGCGAAACATTGCTCAAGTTACACAGTGGTTGGAGTTGGGGGCGGACGGCGCGGCGATTTGGGAAGGATTAAATAGTGAGGATTCTTTAGAATTGTAAGATGGTGGATGAAGTGGTTGATAATTCTGTAGTAAATAATACTCCTGTAGTGGCAACGCCCCCAGTTGTTGGAGAACCGAAAAGTAAGAAGTGGATTTTTATTAGTATTGGGGCTGTTGTGGTGATTGGAATTGTTATTGCAGTTTTCTTAATGATCGGCGGTGGTGAAGAAGAATTAACCGATGCAGAATATGCAGAATTATTGGCTGAAAAATCTGATGAAATAACGGGGTCGATTGAAGAATGTACGCTAGGTGGTGCTTATTCCATAGAATTTCCAGATAGCTGTGGAAACCTTTGCGAAGCCCAGAGGAATGAAATTACCTGTGAACCTATTCCCCAATATGCATGCGGATGCGGAGATAATAAGTGTTGGAACGGAACGGCTTGTGAGGATATTTGATTTCTAAGTTACACGAGCGAAGCGACAAATAGCAAGTTACACAGGGGTGAGTGGGGTCGTGGGGAAGGTAGGGGAAGGGGAATTTTTATAAAGTGGGGATTCTTTTGTTTGATATGGTTTGGAAGATTGTTTTAGCTGCTTTGGGTTTTGGTATTTTGTTTTTTATTGGCACTTACTTTAAGATCCGTTATTATGCTCGATTAGAGCCCAGTAAGTATATGAAAAAAATAAAATGGGATGTATCTTCAAACTTATTCCTTGTTTTAATAGGTATTGTTTTCTGGTTTAGATTAGAGAAAGCGAGCATTAAGATTTTTGGAATTATAGTAATCATTCTGTTCTTTCTTTCTCAGATACCTCTTATTTTAAAATATAAGAATTTAAAGAAATAATTCTAAGTTATACGAGCGAAAATGGGGAGTTACACTCGGTTCGGTAGAATGGCGGAATAGGCACTAGGGGTCGCGGCAGGGTTTGAGCTGAGACATTGGGAGATGAGATGGATGATTACATGTGTGTGAGGGGTGCTGGAAAAATCGTTGATTGTAGTGGTCTGTAGGGTCATTTATTGTGCTGTTGCGCATGAGTAAGGGTTAAATATGCACAATACATTTTCTTTTTATGGTTAAACTAAAGCGAATTAACAAGTATATTAGTGATTCTGGACTTTGTTCTAGGCGAGAGGCTGATAAGTTAATTGAGGCTGGGCGAGTTACGTTTAATGGTGAGAAAGTTGAGATAGGTTCTAAGGTTGGGGTGGATGACAAAGTTCATGTTGATGGAAAATTGATTGAGACTGAGAGAGAAAAAGTTTATTTGGCGTTTAACAAGCCGATTGGAATTACTTGTACGACTGATTTGAAGGATGAGGATAATATTATTGATTACATAAATTATAACGAGAGGATTTTTCCGATTGGTAGGCTTGATAAGATGAGTGAGGGTTTGATTTTTTTGACTAATGATGGGGATATTGTGAATAAGATTTTGCGGGCTGGGAATTTGCATGAGAAGGAATATGTTGTGAAGATTGATCAGAGAATTACGGATGATTTTATTTCTAAGATGGGTTCGGGTGTTAAAATATTGGGCAAGACGACTTTGCCTTGTAAGGTTGAGCGGAAGAATAATGGGAATTTTAGGATTACTTTGACGCAGGGGATTAATCGGCAGATTCGTAGGATGTGTGAGGTTTTGGGTGCGCGGGTTTTGAAATTGAAGCGTGTTCGGATTATGAAGGTTAAGTTAGAAGGAATTAAGTGCGGTGAGTGGAGATATTTGACTAAGGATGAAATGGCTGAGATTATGGAAGCGGTTGATAAGAGTAGTGGGACTGAAGAAGCGAGTGAAATTGTGGAGTGATTAGTTTTATATAATCTAAATCATTAATGATTAAAATGAAGAAAAGAAGTATATCTGCGATTGTTGCCATGGTTTTGATTATTTTAATAACTGTTGCGGGGATTGCGATTATTTGGGTTGCTATTGTTCCGATGATTGATGTTGATCTTGGTGTTGATGAGGATGTTCGTTTGAATATTGTTTCTTCAGAGGGTTATACGGTTTGGGATAAGAATGTGGGTTTGGTTAGTGTTCAGGTTGAGAGGAAGGGAGATGGTGAAGTTTGTGGTTTAGAGTTGATTTTTATTTTGGATGGGAATTCTGTTAAGCATTTTTTTGAGGCTATTCCGAAGGTTAATGGGAAGAGGGTTTACAATGTTAATTTGAGTAATTATTCTAGGGAGTTGTCTAAGATATCTGTTGCGCCTGTTTTTTGTGATGGTAATGTTGGTGAGATTACTTGGGAGGTCGGTGTTGGAGATATTAGGGAAGCTGATATTGTTGCTTTGATTGCTTCGGGTGTGATTGCTGGTGATGTTTTTGGAGGTGCGTCTGTAATAGCTTGTGGGGATCTTATTTGTAATTCGGATAGCAATCTAGAAAATTCTAATAATTGTGCGATAGATTGTGGAAGTGGATATTTGGATTATGCCTTTAATCAAGGGATTAAATTTTTTGAATGCAGATTTTATACGAGTTTAGTAGATCCACCGTTGCCAGAAGGATTAGTGGAGTTTACGGTAGCTAGAGAATATGGGGGAATTCCGGCGTATGCTTATAATTCAATTGCAGAAGTAGATGGAAATTCTAGAATTAGTAAGGACCATGCCTATTTTGATTATAAGGTTGTTTCTCTTACTGATTCTGAAATAGATGAGTTATTTGCCCTATTTCATGAATCAGATTATCCCTCATTAATTAGGTTTGATAAGATTCAGAGGGCAGACATTCAAAAATTTTATTGTGAAAATTATCTCCATTTATGTTCTGGCAGTCTAACTGAGGATTATATGCCTTATGGAATTTTGACCGATGAAAATTGGACTCCTTTGTATGATAAGGATGGTGAGGCTATACCTGATAGTATTGCAACGGATTATTGGGACGGGTCAACTATTGTTTATCCTGTTTATCGCGGATACAGTAATGATCGAGATGGTAGAAGATTAATTTTTAATTATAAGAATCCTGTTGTTAGAGAATATCTTGTTAATCAGACATTGCAAGTTATAAGTTCATATAATGATTATGAGAGATTCTTTTATGATAATTTTGGAATAAGTATAAGATTGCTTAAAAGGGGAGGGGATGGGATTGATTTAAATTGGGTATCAAGTGGAGATATTCAGAATCAGACAGAAGAGCATGCAGATCTTACTATGGAGATTATTCATGAGACGTATAGGAGGGCAAATGTTCTTTCGGGCCATGAGATGGATATTATAGTAAATGGTTTTAGGGATTGGAGTGACCATAATAGATGGTTTCAAGATAGAGTAAGAGTTCATCAATATTTTGGTGATATTGGTGGGATGATGACTGAAAATAGGTATTGGATGGATGATCCTTGGTCTACTAATGTTCAGTTTTATATTGATTGGATACAGGCATTAAAGGCAAATGGTCAAAAAGTTTTGTTTACGGCTTGGGCAGACAATGAAGATTTTCATTCGAATAGTAGTTTTATATATAATTTATGGTTATGGAACCATTTAGTTGGAGATGATAATACTTATTTTTATATTAATGATTATGAGTATATGAGGCCAATGTTAGATTATCATGTTTATGATTACCCCTTGGGTGAGCCTTTGGAGGATCCGCACAATATAACTGACACTTGGTATAGGGAATATGGGAGGGGGACTATTGTGTTTAATACGAGTTCTGGAAAGTTGGATGAGATTAAGTTTATTGAAAATATCCCCTTGTCCTAAAAGGGCCTCCTTGTGTCGGTTGTGGTGATGGATAGTTTGGGTCGTGGCGACGTGCTTGGTTAGGTAAAGATAAATAACGATTGTTCTATTGTTAATTATGGTTAAGCGTAGATTGGGGTTTGGTCTGAAAAAGCATTAGTGGGACTGAGGAAGCGAGTGAAATTGTGGAGTGATATTGTCACCATTAAGTAATTACAAAACACATAGTCTTAAATAGGCACTTTTCGGTTTTTTATTATGAATTTTAAAGAATTAAATCTCATGGAGCCGTTAGTGCGTGCACTTGATAGCAAGGGCTATGTTAAACCGACTCCGATTCAGGCACAGACTATTCCTTTATTGCTTGATGAGAAAGACGTTATCGGGATTGCTCAGACTGGTACTGGGAAGACTGCGGCGTTCGTTGTTCCTATTTTACAGAAATTGCAGGAAAGAACTAATGGTTTGAGAGGTAAGAATCCTAAGGCTTTGGTTTTGGCTCCGACTCGAGAATTGGCTGCACAGATTTCCGAAAGTTTTGAGGCTTATGGTAGATATTTGAATTTTAAACATTTGGCAGTTTATGGCGGTGTTGGAATTGGACCTCAGATTAGAACTTTGTCTCATGGTGTTGATATTTTAATTGCTACTCCTGGGAGATTGATGGATTTGATGAATCAGGGAAAAGTTACTTTGAGAGATGTTGAATTTTTTGTTTTGGATGAGGCAGATAGAATGCTTGATATGGGATTTGTTAAAGATATTAAGAAAATTGCTTCTTCACTTTCAGTTGATAGACAGAGTTTGTTTTTCTCGGCTACGATGAGTAATACTATCGCTGATTTGACTTTGGACTTTTTGAAGAATCCGATTCGTGTCGATATTGCTCCGGAGAGTGTGGCGGTTGATAAAATCGAGCAGTGCGTTTTCTTTATTGATCAGTACGATAAGAATGAATTATTGGTAGATTTGATTAAGCAACAGAATATGAATAAGGTTTTGGTTTTTGTTTCGATGAAATATAAGGCTGATAAAATTGTTAGAGTTTTAGAGAAGGCTGGGATTACGGCTGATGCGATTCACGGGAATAAGTCTCAGTTTCAGAGAACTCGAGCTTTGAATAATTTTAAGATTGGGAAGGCGCAGGTTTTGGTTGCGACAGATATTGCGGCTAGGGGAATTGACGTTAAGAATATTGGGCATGTGATTAATTATGATTTGCCTAACGAGCCTGAGAATTATGTTCATCGGATTGGTCGAACTGCTAGGGCTGGAGAAGACGGGACTGCTTATTCGTTTTGTGCGGCAGAGGATCGGAATTTTTTGAATCAGATTGAGAGGATTACAAAGAGGAAGATTGAGATTGCAGACCATAAGTATCATTCTTTGAGGGCTAAGAACGCTGAAGGTAAAGATGCTAAGCCGGCTCCGCGGAAAATGCGAGGCGAGAGACCACGAGGTCGAGGCGGAAGCGATGGTCGAGGAAATGTTCGAAGTCGGGGCAGAGGAAATGCTCGAGGGAACAGCGGACATGGAAGGACTTCGAGAAGTGGTGGCGGTTCATCTAGAAGTATGCGATCCGGAGATAGCGGTCGTGGACGAACTCGATCTGGAAACAGTTCTGGTAGAACGAGAAGTAGGCGATAAAAAAGTTTGGGAAAGATTAAATAGTCGGGATTGTTTTGTTAGTTTATGAAAAAGGTGTGGGAGATATTATCTAAATTGTGTTTATAAAATGAAAAAAATAAGAGTTGTTGCAGTTATGTTGATGGTGTTGTTATTAGTAATAGTTATATTTTTTATTGGAAATGAGATTATTGGGGGGAGAGTTGGTGAAACTGGATTGGTGTTTGCTAGCTTAGATGAGATTGATGCTGATTGTGATGATGAAAATTGTATTCCTTTTCTCGCAACAACTATTTCACAATCCGAAATTGATTTATTTTGGAATAAAATTGATGGTGCCGATCACTATAATGTGTATCAAAATGGGCGATTTTTAATTGATGTTAAAGAAAATTATTATTCAGACAAATATTTACAATCTAACACCATTTATTCTTATTTTATCTCTGCCTGTGATGTAAATGATATATGTTTATTTAATTCACCAGAATTAAATTCTAAAACATTATCTAATACTGAAATTCCCGTAATTTCTGGTTCGGGAGGTTTTGGAATTTTTACTCCTGCTGGAAGGAATGGTCAATTGTACAAGGTTACCACTCTGAATGAAAGTGGGCCTGGAAGTTTAAAAGAATGTATTAAGGCTAATGGTTCAAGGGTCTGTGTTTTTGAGGTTGGAGGAATTATAAATGTCTCTGATGATTTCAGTCTTAGCATTAGAAATCCTTACATAACTATTGCAGGACAAACTGCTCCAAGTCCCGGGATAACAATAATCAATGGAAATCTTGTTGTGCGGACACATGACGTCTTGATTCAACATCTAAGCATTCGTCCGGGGGGAGAAATTACTGATAAGAA
>Ga0208904_1000651_pt1 | contig 27160 bp, 28 predicted proteins | sample AntAceMetag02UKB_FD_184774 | JGI IMG/M metagenome (GOLD analysis project Ga0208904, IMG submission 184774) | Saline lake microbial communities from Ace Lake, Antarctica - Antarctic Ace Lake Metagenome 02UKB (SPAdes) (version 2) | ecosystem: Environmental > Aquatic > Non-marine Saline and...
CGAAAAAAGGAATATAATGAATTCTATTTATGGCTGGTGGAATATGTCGCCGGAGTCTAAGAGGAGAGTTGAGAATAAGATACGGAAGGCTTTAAGTAAGCACGGAGTTAATGTAGATTAAATGAAACCGGTTAAGAGATTTCAGATGGGGAAGAACGGACTCAGCGACGAGTTTGTCGAGCAAATCAGGTCGGCTTTCAAGGGCGAGGAGGTCGTGAAGATTTCTATTCTTCGGTCGGCTTGTCGAGATAAGAAGGACGCCAAGAAGATTGCGGATGATTTGGTCGATATGTTGGGGAAGAAGTTTATTTACAAAATGGTTGGTTATGTTTTGACGGTCCGTAGGTTTCGGAAAGAGATGCGATAAACTTATAAACCAAATTTTCTCAAGCTATATTAGGTTAATGAGCTTTAAGCTCATCTATCTCCGTGAGGAGAGCCTGATGTGAAAATGGCGCTCGAAGAGTACCAAGATATAAAAATAATAATATGGCAAAAACGATATACGGAAAAGATCCTGTGAAGTTTATCCCAGCTTTGGCTGTGGCTTTGAAGGAGATGGAAGAATTTGAGACTCCTGAGTGGGCTCTTTTTGTTAAGTCGGGAACTTCGAGAGACAGGCCGCCTGCGGACGAAGATTTTTGGTATACTCGAGCGGCTTCGATCTTGAGACAGTTGTATATTCGTGGTGTTGTTGGGGTTGGAAAACTTAGGAATCGGTACGGATCTAAGAAAGACCGAGGTGGAAAGCCGGATCATTTTAGGAAAGCTGGTGGGAAAATTATTCGAGTTATTTTGCAGCAGGCTGAGGCGGCAGGTTTGGTCGAGAAGCTGGCGAGATTGCAGTTTGGGCGAAGATTGACGGCTAAGGGTCGAGAGCTTTTGGATTCTATTGAAGTTGAAGAAAAGAAAGGACTTGATTTTGAAAGTGTAAAGGTTGTTGAGCCAACTGGAACTGCTGAAGAAATTGTTGAAACTCCTGCGGAAGAAGTTAGTGCTGAGGTTGAGGAAGAAACGGCTGAGGAAGCTAAGGAAGAGGAGAAAGCCGTTGAGAAAGAATCGGAGGAAATAATCGATGGTGAGTAGGAAGGCTAAGGCTCGGAGTAGCAAGAAGAGGCATTTGGATAGGGCGAAGAGGCAGACGAAGTGGGCTCCGTTTTGGACAGTTTTGAAAAAGTTTGGCAAGGGCAAGAAGGTTCATCCGTCGAGGATTACTCATGTTCGAAGAGCATGGCAGAGAAGCAAATTGAAAATTAAACCGAGAACTACGAAGAAGAAATATTTAGGATAATGGCAGACAAAAAAGAAAACAAAGTTGAGAAAGAAGTCAAGAAGTTGGACGATATTAAGGATAGTCCTGAGAATAAAGCGGCTATTGCCGAGGCTGACGGGGTGAAGACTGAAGTCGCTAAGGAAGTTGTTAAAGACATCAAAGAAGCTGCCGAGAAAGAAAAGAAAGAATCGAAACCTGCTGTTGCTAAAGCTCCAAAGACCGACAAGAAAACTGATTCCAAGATTGAGCTTGAGAGGGAATATGTTATTCCGCTGAAGAGGACTGTTTTGAAGGCGCCGCGGTATCGAAGAGCGAAGAAGGCGATTAAGGCTATTCGTGATTTTATTGTTAGGCATATGAGGGTTGAGGACCGAGATACTCGAAAGGTTAAGATTGATACTTATTTGAATAGCGAGGTTTGGTTCAGGGGAATTAAGAAGCCGATGAATAAGATTAAGGTTATTGCTAAGAAGCACAGCGACGGTATTGTAACTGTTGAGCTTGCTGATATTCCCGAGAAGGTTAAGTTTGATATGGCTAGGGATGAGAAGCGAAAAGCTGAAGCTGTAAATGTAAAATCTAAGATGCCGAAGAAGGCCAAGAAAGAAGAGGACAAGGACGGCGATGGTGTAGCTGATAAGGTTGAAGAGAAGGAAGATAAAAAGTCAAACGCCGAGGCTGGGGCTAAGAAGCAGAAGGACGCGGCTAATACTATGAAGCATACGGCAAAGGGTGCTCACGCGAAGAAAACGATGCCGGTTCGAAAAGCTTTGAAGGCTTAAGTTTTAGATCTAGATTAGAATTCTTTTGAAACTGGACTATACAAAAACTTATAATATTTACATCTTGTATAGTTGTATGGATGACAAAGATATGTATAGGGTACGCTTGATGCACGGAAATCGATCTCCTTATGTGTGTTGGGCTGGAGATGTCGGCGATCATCAGGAGAACTTTACGGTTCCCGCGATAAGAGGAGATACTGATGCGGATGAGCATAATAGGAAGGGTCGTCCGGAGGGACATTTTTCGGGACTAATGACGCTTGGGCAAATAAGAACCTATGTTGATGATCGAAGACAGGCTTTCGGGGAAACATGCCACAAATGTGTTGGTATAAACTTTGAGGATGGCGGTCCGAATGTAAGGTTTAGTACTCCTGTTAGTATTAATGCGGCTGCTTAATTTGCTCCTTTAACGCTAATAATATAAACTTCTCTTTTTGTATATGTTATATGAAGCGTCTTAAACGCGAATTAAAGAAACTTTCTGATCCGGAAAGGGCTGAGCATGATTCGAGGTATTTCAAGACGGGGCCGGGAGAATACGGCGAGGGGAGAATATCTCTCGGGGTTGATACTAAATTAAAAAGGCAGCTGGCTAAAAAATATGTTTCTTTATCCTTGAATGAGATTCGATCGCTATTAAAAAACCGAATTAGCGACTATAAATTTTTGGCGCTAGTTGTCTTGCATAACAAATACAAAAAAGCGGACAGTAGCGGAAGAGAGAGGCTTGTAAAATTCTATCTTGAAAATACTCGAGAAATTAACAACTGGGATCTTGTGGATATCTCGGCTCATCATATCCTTGGAGCTTATTTGCTGAATCACGATCGCAAAGTTTTGTACAAGTTGGCGCGGTCGAAAGATTTGTGGGAGAAGCGGATTGCGATTATTTCGACTTTTGCATTTATTCGTGCTGGGCAATTCGATGATACGTTGAAGATATCTGAGATTTTGTTGAATGATTCTCATGATTTGATTCATAAGGCTGTCGGGTGGATGCTCCGGGAGGTCGGAAAGAAGGACCAAAAGGTCGAGGAGAGGTTTTTAAGGAAGCACTATAAGAAGATGCCGAGGACGATGCTTCGGTATGCTATTGAGCGGTTTGATGAAGAGAAGAGATTGGGGTATTTGCTGGGGTCGGTTTAACATCGGGATTTGGAGAAGTTTTTGCGTAGCAAAAATTTGGGAAAATTCAGCAGGAATTTTCCTCTAAATCCTTGTTATGTCTCCCGAGCGAAGCGAGAGCCTGCAAGGCGTGGTCGTAGTGGAGTGAAACGGAGCGGAGAAGTTAATTTAAGCCTGACAAGTTCTTATTAAGTTTTTTAACACTCTCAACTAACTTTATTTTTTCAATATCATTTAATTGGATTTGTTTTATTCCTAAGATTTGGGTGTCTTTAATTTTAAAAGGTAAAGAAATTGCGATATTTTTTATTTCGTAAAATGGTTGTTCCAAATAATGTGAAGCATAGATTATCTCTTCTTTTTTTGATGTTAGTTTTTCAAAGAAATTGATAAATTCTTTTCCTGCGATTTTATGAGGAATTCCGTGTTCTTTTACAAAATCAAATAATTCTTCATCAACTTTATTTGATAAATCGTCATAATCTTTATTTGATTTTGAATTAATTATTGGAATTGCTAATCCATGAAGTCCAACGCAGTCAATTTCCTTATTAGTAGCTTTTGAAAAACGCTTAACATCAAGTTGCATACCAAAACCAAATATTTCCTTATTTGGTATTTTTTTGAAGAGATAATTTGTAATTTCGTCTATTGGATTTGAAACAACAAGAATTAATTTAGCATCTATTTTTTTCAAAAAAGGAATATACTTTTTGATTGCATTAATATTTTGATTTAATTCAGCGTGTCTTAAATCATATGTTGTTTCAACTTTAGAAGTTAATTCTTTTCTTTCTTTATCTGATAAAGTTGAAAGTGTAAAAATTATGCAATCAATATCTTCTGGAATTTTATCAAGTGAAACTTGAGTAAATTTGCTTTCCTTTTTTGAAGGAGAAATAAAAAATATGTTGTGATTAGATTTATCCAATTCTTCAGCAATTTCTTTACCTGTTTTTCCAAATCCAATTAATAAAATATTCATAATAATATAAAGTTAAGAGTGTTCTTAATAAATTTTCCTATGCGCGAGGGCTTAAATTAATTAGACATAACATCGCGATTAAGAGAAGTTCGACAAAGTCGAATTTGGGAAAGCGAAGTGCAACTAGCTTTCCTCTTAATCGCTGTTAAATGAGGGTGAGCCGAAGGCGAAAGTGCAACGTCCCCTTGAGTTGAGAATTTGCCGTACCTCTAGCACTAAGTGCCTTCAATTATAGGATTTAGGACAGGAACGGTTAGATAAATATATAAATATCTAGATTTTGTATATTATATTATGAAAACAATTGGTCTTATTGGAGGAATGAGTTGGGAATCTTCTTTGGAATATTATAAAATTATTAATGAAACTGTCAAAGAAAAACTTGGTGGGCTTCATTCAGCTAAAAGTCTCATGTATTCTGTTGATTTTGAAGAAATTGAAAAATTACAACATGAAGGTAATTGGAATAAATTAACAGAAATAATGATTGAAGCTGCTAAAAATCTTGAAAAAGGTGGAGCAGATTTTGTAATAATTTGTACAAATACCATGCATAAGATGGCAGATGAAGTACAAGAAAATATTCAAATTCCTTTATTACATATGGCAGATTTGACTGGAGAAAATATTCAAAAAAAAGGAATTAAGAAGATTGGACTTTTGGGTACAAAATTTACGATGGAAGAAGATTTCTATAAAGGAAGGCTTATTAATAATTTTGGCATGGAAGTACTAATTCCAAATAAGGAAGAAAGACAAATTGTTCATGATGTAATTTATAATGAATTATGTTTGGGAAAAATTAAAACATCTTCAAAAGAGAAGTATATCAAAATAATTAATAATCTAGTTAAGAATGGTGCAGAAGGAATTATTTTGGGGTGTACTGAAATTCCTCTTTTGATAAAACAAGAAGATGTTGAGATTTCTTTATTTGATACAACTACAATTCATGCAAAATCTGCTGTTGAATATGCATTAAAGTAAAAGTTCCTGTCCCTCCAATAATAGGTAAATTCTCAATTTCATTTAACATAAGGTTATCATAAATTTATTTATGATAACCCCCTAATATCGTAAGTTATATATAGTAAAATATTTTATTGAAATAATGGATGGTTTATTGTTGAAACTAAAAAGGGAATTGGAAATAAGAAATTTGTCTGCTCGGACGATTAAGGGATATCTGTATTCTGTTAGAAAATTTTTGGGGTATTCAAAAACTAAAGGAACTAACGAGGGGGTTGTTAAAGACTATATTCAACAAAATCTTAAAAATAAAAATCCGTCAAGTGTTCGGGGAGACCTTTTTGCTATTAAATTCTTCTTTGAGAATGTATTGGGGCAAAAACTTGATTTGCCTAACCCTAAAAATAATTCCCCCTTACCAAATATATTAACTATTGAGGAAGTTAGAAAATTGACTGAATTTACTCCGAATATCAAACATAAATTAATAATTAAATTTCTTTATGGTTGCGGTTTGCGCGTTAGTGAAATTGTGGATTTAAAAAAGGCAGATTTGAATTTTGAGGAAGGTTTAGCCCATATTAAATTGGCAAAGGGCAAGAAAGATAGGTTTGTGAAAATTCCTGATTCTATGAAAAAGGAGCTTGAAAATTATGTCCAAATTGATGATGGGAGATATTTGTTTGAGTCTAATCGCGGTGGAAAATTAACGACTGCGACTATCCAGGCGATTTTGAAAAGGGCAGCCAAAAAAGCCGGCATTAAAAAAAGAGTTTATCCGCACTTACTTAGGCATAGTTTTGCAACGCATTTGCTCGAAGCTGGAACAGATCTTCGGGTTATTCAAAAATTACTTGGGCACTCTGACATTAAGACGACTCAGATATATTTGCAGATATCTCAAGCTTCCATCAAAAACATTAAAAGTCCACTTGATAATTTATAATTATGAAAGAACTGCTAAACTTTAGTTTGATAAATATTGACAAACCCGCCGGCCCGACATCGTATAGTGTTTCGGAGTTTGTTAAGTGGCAGCTTAAACTAAAAAAAACATCGCACATGGGGACGCTGGATCCGAAGGTGACCGGGGTTTTGCCGATTACTCTTGGGCGGGCCTGTAAACTGGCGGATTATTTTATCAAACACGATAAGAGTTATGTCGGGATTTTGCATACGCATAGCGCGCAGGATATTAAGAAGTTGCAGAAATTGATTGATGAGAATTTTACCGGGAAGATTAAGCAGACGCCGCCGAATCGGTCTGCCGTCAAGGTCCAAGAAAGGGAGAGAACTGTTTATCATTGGACTTTAACTGAGGCGTCGGAAGACGGTCGTGACTTTCTTTTCGATTGTAGAGTTGAGGGTGGGACTTACATCCGAAAGCTTTGTTCTGACTTGGGTGAGATGATTGGCGGGGCGCATATGGGTGAATTACGTCGGACTGCTGCTGGGATCTTTGATGAGGCGACTTCTGTTAATTTGAATGATTTCGAGGAAGCTGTTGAAGATTATAAAAATGGCAACGAGAAGCCTTTACGCACGATGTTGATGCCGGCCGAGGATGCGATTAAGAAGGTTTTGCCTTTTGTGAGTGTCGAGAAGCGTGTTCTGAGGGCATTGTATAATGGGAAGCCGCTTTTCAAGAAGGACGTGATCGGGAAGATCACTAAGTTTAAAGATGGAGATCATTTTTCCGCTTTTTGTGGGGATGTTTTTGTTGGGATTTATCGGAAGACGAAGGAAAGGGGAATTCTGGGTCGGGCTGAGTTTGTTAAGAACTAGGTTCCAAAATATGCTTCGGATCGCGATAATGCTTAAATAACGTGGATTTGTTGGTTTGGTATGGCAGAGGATGAGGGCGAAAGGAAGATGGCTGGACCGATCAAGCAGGATGATTTTCTGTTGGAGGCGAAGAGTTTTTTCGAGTCTAAGGGAATCAAGAAGGAGATCGGTGCGGTCACAAAGGAGGGTGGGAAGGTTGTGCGCATTGAGTTTGAGGATTTCTCGGCGCATTCCCCTGAGTTGGCGGAGCATTTGATTGATCGGCCGGAGGAGACGATTCAGTTGTTGGAGGTTGCGCTTGAGGAGTTGGAGTGGGCGCCGAATGACGCGCGAGCTCGTTTCATGGATATTTCTCCGACGCAAGAAATTCTTATTCGAAACATTCGAGCGAAGCATTTGGGGAAGATGATCGGGATCGAGGGTATTGTTAGGCAGGCTTCGGAAGTTCGGCCGCAGGTTACTAACGCGAAGTTTGAGTGTCCGTCGTGTGGGACGATTATTTCGGTTCTTCAGATTGATAAGAAGTTCAAGGAGCCAAGCCGGTGTTCGTGTGGTCGTCGAGGTGGGTTCAAGGAGATTAGCAAGGATATGGTTGATGCGCAGGTTTTGGTGATCGAGGAGGCGTCTGATAATTTGAGCGGTGGTGAGCAGCCGAAGCGAATGACGATTTTTCTAAAGGAAGATTTGGTCGATCCGAGGATGGAGATGAGGACAACTCCGGGTAGCCGAGTTAGGATCGTGGGTGTTTTGAAGGAGATTGCTTTGTCCTCGTCGTCTGGAGCGGTACTTACCCGGTTTGATTTGGCGATTGAGGCAAATAATGTTGTTCCGATGGAAGAGAGTTTTGAAGATATTGATGTGGATGAGGAAGATGAGCGAGCGATTCGTGAGTTGGCGGCTGATCCTGACTTGCTAAAGAATATGGTTAAGAGTATTGCGCCGTCGATTTGGGGACACGATGATGTTAAGCAGGCTCTTGCGTTGCAGTTATTTAGTGGGGTTAAGAAGACGCGGAGTGATGGGACGAAGATGAGGGGGGATATCCATGTTTTGCTCGTCGGTGACCCGGGTGTTGCGAAGTCAGTTATGCTTAGTTTTATTTCGAGTGTTGCACCGAAAGCTCGTTATGTTTCTGGTAAGTCGGCATCGGGTGTTGGTTTGACGGCGGCGGTTGTTAAGGATGAGTTTTTGAAGGGCTGGTCTTTGGAGGCTGGTGCGATGGTTTTGGCGAATAAGGGTTTGGTTTGTATTGATGAGTTTGATAAGATGGACGAGGAGGATCGGTCGACGATGCATGAGGCGATGGAGCAGCAATGCTATGATTACGATACTGAGATAAGTTTCTCGGATGGGACTTCTCAAAAGATTGGGGATTTTGTTGATGGGTTGATGGAAAAGAATTCTGGTGATATTTTGAAGGGTGCGGATTGCGAGGTTCTAGCTGTGGATGATGTGAAGTTGATTTCTACTGATTTTGAGAATCATTTTCCTATGAATGTCGATAGGGTTAGTCGTCATGTTGCTCCGAATGAGATGGTGAGGGTTGAGCTTAGTAATGGTCGGCATATTATTGTTACTCCTGAGCATCCTTGTTTTATTGTTGATGATGGAAAGATTGTTGAGGTTGCTGCTGAAGTTTTGAAGGAGGGAATGTTTTTTCCTGTTCCGTCTAGGGTTAATATTGAATCTAGAAGGTATGAGAAGAAGAATGATTATTTGTGTAAGATTCTTGGGTATCATATTAGTGACGGATGCTATGAGTTGAATCGGGGGAAGAAAAATGGAATTCAGTTTTGGAATAATGACGAGAAGTTAATTAATGATTATAAGAATTGTATTGAAAACTATTTTGGGATTGATGCTGGGGTGACTCGTCGGGGTGAGCAGATGGCGGTTCGAGTTGTTTCTAAAGATGTTGTTGAAAAGTTTATGAAGTTGGATCCTTGTTTAATGGAAAAATGTTGTCATAATAAAATTCCTGATAGTGTTATGAGTTTGCCTAATGAAAATATTCGGTATTTGATTCGGGCGCTTTTTGATGGGGATGGGACTGTTGTTAATGTGAAGGGCGGTGGATGTCGTGCTACTTTGGCTGGAGAGAATCGGCGGATGTTGGAACAGGTTAGTGATTTGCTTTTGCGATTTGAAATTACGTCTTCGATTTTTGAGGATAAAACTTCTAATGTTTGGAGGCTTGATATTAGTGGGCAGGAAAATTTGTCTAATTTTTTGATGAGAATTAGTTTTTTGTCTAGGCATAAAAAGGCTAGGTTAAAGGAATATTGTGAGAGGGCGAAAACGTATCGGACGATTAAGGATTTAATTCCTAGGTGTACCGATAAGATTAGCGGGATTTACAAGAAGCTTGGGATTTCTATGAATAAGGAACTTGGGCATTCTATTGATTTGGGCGTTGAGAAGCAGCGAAAGTTTTTGCAGAAGTTGGTTTTGGTTGCGGAGAAATATTTGGCCCTCGACGGGCATGACTCTGGTGAGCCCGATAGAGCTGATGATGAGACTCGGAATGATTTGATGGAGATTAAGAAGTTGGCTTTTGGTTATGCCCGGTGGATGAAGATTAAGCGTGTTTCTCGGGTTAAAAATAATGGTGCGAAGTGGGTTTATGATGTTACGATTGAGCCGCATCATACGTTTGTTTCGAATGGGATGATTTTGCATAATACTGTTACGATTTCTAAGGCTACGGTTCAGGCGACCTTGCGATCTCAGACTTCTGTTTTAGCAGCGGCGAACCCTAAGTTTGGTCGGTTTGACCCTACGCAGTCTATTCCGAAACAGGTTGCGCTCGCTCCATCTTTGCTTTCGCGTTTTGATGCGATTTTTATTATGAGAGATATTCCGAGTCGAACCCGAGATGAATCGATTGCTTTGCATGTTCTTGGCGAGCACAAGCAGGACATTAAGCACGATGTTATCGACAAGGAATTGTTGAGGAAATTTATTTCTTATTCGAAGCGGAAGTACGATCCGGTGTTGACTGACGAGGCCGTTAAGGAGATGAAGGATTTTTATGTTGGGCTTAGGAATCAGCCGCAGATTGGGGACAGTCCGAACCGGCCGATTCCGATTGGTGCTAGGCAGCTTGAAGCTCTGGTCCGTTTGGCGGAGGCGCATGCGAGAATGAGGTTGTCTAAGAAGGTCCAGATTAAGGATGCGCAGGTTGCGATTGCTTTGGTCAAGAGTTATCTTATGCAGGTTGGGTATGATGAGGAGACGAAGTCGTTTGATATTGATAAGATCAGTGGGAATCCTGCTTCGGCACGGAATAAGATTGGAATTGTGAGGACTACCGTCGAGGAATTGGAGAAGAAGCTGGGGAAGTTGATTCCATTTGAGGAGTTGGAGAAGGCGTTGAAGGGAAAGATGGATCCGAAGGATATTGATGAGGCCGTTGGGAAGTTGTTGAAGGCGGGTGATTTGTTTAGGCCGAGAAGGGGTTATATACAGAGGATGTAGCGCGGAACCTAAGGTTCCCTCGCTGTGGCCTCCTCAGATTGCGATTCTCTAAATTACATTTTCTAATAAAAAATGAAATTTGTCGTATCGTATTTTATGCACATAAAAATTCTTTGACGGCGCCGTCCAGAGGACACCTGCGCCTAGAATTTTGATTTGCTGACTTGTTCGGCTTGAAGTGGCGATGTAGTTAGTCTCCAAATACTTTTCTGAGTGCTGCTCCATGTTCTCTGAGTGCTTGTATCATCTTAGGCCCTGATTTCTTCAGCCTTGGATCCTCCTTGATAAAGGCTATTGGGAGGCCCCCTGCCATTTCATGTACTATTGCCACCTGCTCCGCCTCTTCTTCAGGATCTCCCCGCCCGTGCCTATTGACAACATAGCCATCAACGCTTGCCCCATATCCTTCTATAATGCCTCTTACTTTTCTCATCTGCTCAACGGGTCCTTCTTCTGGGACACAGGTTAAAAAATACTTTGCATCACGCAATCTTCCTGAGATATCTATCATCGCCTCGGCATAATGATCTGCCCTTTTTATAAATCCGCCTTTTTGTCCCATGTATCCTGCAACGTCTGGCCATTTTGTCCCCAATAATCCTAGAGTTATTCTTCCAGTTCTTTGTAAATTTGTCAGGCTTCGCTTCATAGTTTCTGTTGAATTTAGCAGTCTCTTGAGGCCTGCTGTTGGCTCGACATCTAGGTGTATGTATTTCGAACCTCTTTCCATCGCTTCATAAAAGAGACCTATTAGTGAAGCAAACTTAGACGCTTCATCTATTGCTGTTGGAACCGCGAAGAACTCTGTCATCATATCGCAGAATGGGACGATGCCGTGCTGTCCGGAAAATTGCGTCAGATATCTCTTGAGGGGCCATCCTCTTGCTTGTGACTCTGTTATTGTTGTAAATTCGATTGGATCTAATGTCGCTACATTGATATTTTTTATCGGTGTTGGCACGTATCTATTTGACCCGACACCTCTATCGGCTCCTAAGATATTAGCCATACGATGGCCCTCGTCGGAATCTATTACGTCGACCAACCCTTCTCGACTTATCGCATCGGCTCCCACAACAGTACTTTTTCCGACTCCGCCCTTCCCGGTACCTACTATAACCTCGATATCTTTTTTCATGTCTTTATTGCGCGACATTAGAGCTTTTTAAGAATTATTGTACTAGAGTTAAACTCAACCCCAATAATCCTTATAAACCCAAAACCTTTTTCTTGATCTAAGATGGAAATGACAGGTGAGCAGAGAAAGAGGAATATCGCGTATAAGATGCGGATCGGGGATATTTTGAAAGGTAAGCCGATGATGGACGAGGGTAAGTTTCTTTTTCTTGAGCTTGGGGAGAAGCATGTTGTTAGGGTAAATATTCTTGCGAATTGTGTTGACAGGTTTTTTCAGGAGGGCGAGAAGAAGTATGCTTCGCTGACTGTTGATGATGCGTCTGGCCAGATTAGACTTAAGACTTTTGGTGATGATATCGAGACGTTCCGGAATATTGTTCAAGGAGATACGCTTCAGATTATCGGGAATGTTCGGGAGTGGAATGGCGAGCTTTATGTGATTGCCGAAGTCGTGAAGAAGGTTGATCCGCGGTGGTTGTTAGTTCGAAAGTTGGAGATTCAGAATTCTAGAAAAGATATGCCCGAGGAAAACAGCTCGCCGGTTAAAGATATGATTATGCAGAAGATCAAGGATGCCGAGGCTGATGGCGGGATTGATGTTGATACTATTATTATGGATACCGAGGCGAGTCCGGATATTATCAATACCGAGATCAAGAAGTTGTTGGAAGAGGGTTTGGTTTATGAGCCGCGGCCTGGAAGGCTTAGGTATTTGGGTTAAAATGAACAGTAGACGATTTAACCCTATCATGGGAATTCTTAATGAGTATTGGGCCGCTGATACTCTTAATATGGACCTTAACGAGGATGCTGGACCCGACCTTGTTCGAGGTCGCCTTGCGACAGAGGTTAAGTTTGCGATGCTCAAGTCGAACAGGGATGTAGTTTGGAAGGCACTCGGACACCAAAAGGGTTGGGCCAGTGACCCTCGCTGGGATGACTTCTATTTTGCTCTGGGAACATATACTCTGAGCCTACCGATCTCCGAAATCCCACTTAGGGCCTCTATAGAAAAAATGAACTCCCTTGTTGTCGAGAGGGATCTCTGGATTGTTGATCCTTCTTGGATCGATCAATTCCCTGCGCATCTGCACCAAGGGCCTAGGCATAAAAACGAAATTGTTTATCTTCCCCGCTCTCATTTGCCAAATGTTGTGGACAACATGGAAGTTAACGGCGGACATTTATATTTTACAGAAAATACCTCTAGAAATATTTTTGGAATTTAAAGCTCGTCTGGATCGGCGCCCATCTGACTTGCGGCCTGGTCGATTGAGATACCTTGGTTAAGATAATTTTATAATCTTGGAGTGTTTTGTTTATTCATGGCTGATATAGTTCTCATCGCGTGTGCGAGCAAAAAGCTTGAACATGAAGCTGCCGCCGAGGATCTTTACGTGAGTCCTCTCTTCAAGAAAAACCTTGACTATGCCAGATCAATTAATCCGGATAAGATTTTCATACTTTCTGCCAAGCATGGGCTGGTTGAATTGGATCGCGAGGTTGAGCCGTATAACGAAACGCTGAACGAGAAAAATTGGGATGAGATTGGCGAGTGGGCTGATCGTGTTGTAAAAGAGTTGGCTAAGGTTTCTGATTTGGAATCTGATAACTTTATTTTTCTCGCTGGTGAACGGTACCGAAAGCTTTTAATTCCGCACCTACAGAACTTCGAGGTCCCGATGAAGGGCCTGGGTATCGGAAAGCAGCTTAAGTGGTTAAAGGATCGCTTAGATTTGGGTGGTAATTGTCATGAGATCCATCAGCGGTTTAATTCTTTGCCCAAACTTAAGTTTCCCTTTAGCGGAGAGGAGATCCCCAAGAATGGAATCTATATTTTATTCGAGAAGGGGGAGGTCGGTCACGGAGGCGATAGAATTGTTCGTGTCGGAACACATACGGGTGTTGATCAATTGAGATCGAGGCTGTTTCAACATTTTCTTAACGAGAATAAGGACCGGAGCATCTTCCGGAAGAATATTGGAAGGGCGCTGTTAAATAAGCGCGGGGATTTTTTTCTTGAGAAATGGGAACTAGACCTTACTTCTCGCGAGGCTAAAGATAAGCATTCGCCGACTATTGATTTCGAGAAGCAGCGGGAAATAGAGAAGGAAGTTTCGGACTATATTCGCTCTAATTTTTTCTTTGTGGTTTTCCCCGTCGATGACAAGGATGCCAGGCTGGAACTCGAGGCCAAGATAATTTCGACCGTTTCGCTTTGTGAGAAGTGTGGGCCCTCCGAGAAGTGGCTTGGACGATGCTCCTCGAAAGATAAAATCTGCAAGAGCGGGTTGTGGCTGGTCAATGAATTGTGGAAGGAGCCGCTTGGAGAGAAAGATATGGATAAGCTGAAGGGGATATCGGGGGGTTAAGGGTGCAAACTGGATTGAAGTCTTGAATAGTTTTTTAAAGATCTTTTGGATGAATGTTTTATGAATAAGAAGATCATTGCTGGGATCGTTGTTGTTTTAGTTGTGATAGCGGCTGTTTGGTATTTTTCTACTGACACTATGAGAATTGATTGTTGTGATGGGAGCCAATATGAGAACGGAACGCAACGGGCGCTTGAGGATCGCAATTCAGAAATGGAAGAGAGACTTACGCAGATTATAACGGAGGTTATTTCTGAAAATTCAATGGAAGGGACTATTCTCATTCCGTCTGGGGGGCTTGAGGTCGAAGAGATGTCGAATGGGAGGATCCGGGGGCGAGTGGATCTAAGCTGCGAGGATGTTGTCTCCTGGAATACCGAGAAAGAAATAATTGATGAAATTGCTGAGAGATTATATGTCGAATACCCTGATTATTTTAGCGAGGATGCAACTGAAGATGCCAATGTTGATATTACTGGGTGCTCTGAGGTGGGGACATCTCCTGATGGTATCAATACGGGCTATCACAATACCCGCTGGGGAATCCACAGGGGATATGCCGGGTTTGCAGTATAAAATAACCTTACAATTCATCCAAATCTAATTCAAGATCGTCGCCTATCAAAGATTCGGTTTGCGATTGCTCTCTTTTTTGTGCCGCGAGTTTTTCTTTTCTCCGCTTCATGTCGACCAGGTCGTTAAGTGTGACTTCTTCTAGTTGTTCTCGTCGTGAGAAGTCAATTTCTCCTCTTGCGATTTTATCGGCCGTTTTGTGCTTTTCTTCTTTTTTCATCTCGAGTTCTAGTTCGTCAATTTTTTCCTGCTCCTCGTCTTCCGGCTCATCTATCCTCTGCTGGACTCGCTGGAGGATCTCTTTTTCCTCGTCACGGTTTCTTCTATTGAAGCTAATTTTCGTGTCCTGGTTTTTTAGCATCTTGATCCCGAGAAATGCTTCGAGCTTTAGAAATAATTCGTGAAAGTTTTCTGGAAGGACGCCTCGCTCGATTGCTCTGATGTCTTCTGCCGGGATCCCAATCTTTTCTGATAGCTGAGACGTTGTCATCTTTATCCTTCGTCTTGCGAGATTTAGTGTCCAGTGATATTTTTCTAGAACGTCCTCGTGGTGTTCTTTCTTCGGCGGTACTCTGAGTTTTGCTAGATTTCCCTGGACCGTTACTTGCTCCTCGCTGATTTTTGTTGGATCCCGTGATCCGGAAATCCTTTCCATTCTTTCCCTCACGGTGTATCTCTTGTCTGCCTTTTGCAGCTGCGAGCTTGAAGGCTTTTTGACTACCGGTATGCCCTCGGATTCGGCGCACACCTTACAAACCATAACCATTCCGTCCTCTAAAATTCCCTCGGAGAGTTCGACCTCTTCGCATGTCTTTTTGCAAACTATGCATCTCATTATTTTAGGAGACAAATGTCTTTTTTAAAGAAATATATGCTGTAATGTATATGTTTGGCTGAAGTATTAATCCAGGAATTCTTTTATCTGCTCTGCGGTTTCTAGCTCGTAGAATACTTTTTCTTTGTTTACCGCTACCGCCGGGAAGCTTGTTATGCCCATTTCTTCGAGTAATACGTCTAGAGACGTTAGGTCTTGATCTACCGCTATTGGGATTAACACTAAGTTTTCGTCGCCATGCTTTACGTCAAGCAATATCCTCGACCATACGCTTTGGGTCGCCCTCTTGGTTGTGTCTTCCGCCTCGTATTCGTATAGGTACGTGATAACATTATAGTTGTCACATTCTTCGAGCGCGTTAAGGTTACTTATCCATGCCAGTGTCCTCAGTAGGTCATACTTTCTATGAAGAACCTCCATGCTTCCTGTCAGCTTTCCAGATCCCTCATAAAGCTCCAGCAGTTTTGCCTCTTCATATATTTTATCTGCGAACTCTATGTTCCTTTGCCTTAGCGTCTCACAGTCTGCGCCCTTTTCATTTGATATTTGCGATAGGGCCATCGCATCAATAAGGTTGACTTCAGATTGCATGTAGAAATCGTTTATTTCGCTCGATCGTCCTGTCTCGACCATCATTCCCAAGAATAATCCAATTACGAAGATCGCTATTGTAATTATTAGCGCTTCCCAAAAAACGTGCTTCCTACTTTTTAGCATTTTACCAGGTGTTGTATCCCCGAAGATATTTAAAAAATGAAATGATCAGCAACGGTGGGTACATGATTAGATAAAAGAATGAGTATATAAATATGTCGAGTACGGAATACCCAATTATCAGTCCTTTTTCTTTCGAGTGCGATATCGCGACGACCGTGTACGCTAGCCCCAATGAGAACAGGAGGACTCCGAAGAAGAATAGTATGCTTGGGCTCAGGGCGAACCCGTCCATGGACAGAACTGCGACCTGCGCGGATACTGAATACTTGGCTATCAAATATTTTGTTGAGACGTATCCTACGATTCGATATACTAGAAATCCCAGTCCTGTTAACCCCAGGATCCATGACAGTGTGAAGAATGGCATAATAAAGAGTCCCAGCATCCCACATTTCGCGATTTTTTTTCTGTACTTCGCGACGGTCTGCATCCCCCCGACGTTCCATCTTATTCTCTGGTGGAACCAGGTCTTGATTGTCCTTGGGACTCCCGAGCGTATAATCGCCGGTATCGTCATTTTTACCTTCCAACCCTTCGAGACCAGGTGCCATGTTAACTCTATATCTTCCGTCAGATTATTCTCGTCGAATCCTCCCGCGTCGTCAAACGCCTCTTTTCTGTAGATGCTAAGCGGTCCGGTGGTAACGTAAATTGAATCGAGGAATCCGAGAAGCTTTCTTGTGAACGCTATGATTTTGTATTCTATCGCCTGGATTCTTTCCAGAAAGTTTTTTGGATTTGACACGAAAACCCTCGAAGTCGCACCACCGACCTTTGGGTCGTTGAAGAACCCGACCATTTTGCTTATCGCGTTCCTGTTCGGAATTGAATCCGCGTCGCTGAATCCTATTAGTTCCGTGTTCGCATATTTGATCCCAAAGTTTTTTGCGCCTGCTGCCTTGCCCGTGTTTTTCGGTGTTCGTAACGCGATCACTCTCGGATATTTTTTCGCGTACTTTTTTATTATCTCGTACGAATTGTCGGAGCTGCAATCGTCCACTACTATCAATCTCTTCAGCCCTTTGTAGTCCGACCTCAAAAACGCCTCTATATTTTTGCCTATGCTGTCGGCTTCGTTATAACACGGGACTATGATGCTCAGTGTTCTTACTTTGTCTGGCACGAAGGACTCGTTGAGATGTTTTCTGTTTTGCAAGTATGTTAGGATGTATATTGAGAGGAAGTAGAACCCGAAAAAAGTATATGCCAGATACACTACTGTTAGCCACTCCATTAGTTCTCCTCCGTCGGTTTAGGTTCTGAGATTTCTTTTTTTTCCTGCTTCGTGTTATCTATGCTGGATTTCGAAGGGTCTTCCCGCTCGGGACGCCCCTGTGCTGAGGGGGCGACATTGAAGTATTCATAGAATTCTTCGGAGAGTGAGAGGTCGTAGGTGTGGCCTGCTTTCTTCGCTGTGACCAGGCCGAGGTCCCGAAATTTTTTGATGTGGTCGTAGGATTTGTTTCCTCGGATTTTTATAACGACGGATTGCTTGATCGGTTGCTTGTAAGCGATTACGGCCAGAGTTTCTTGCTCTGCCTTTGTGAACTCGGCATTTCCCGTCGCTAACTTATTGATTAGGTAATGATATTTTTCCGCGACGTCCATCTTCCAGGCTTCGCTTCGGTTGATCAGGCGAAGAACTCCTGTCGAGTATTTTTTTTCTAGTTTTCTTAGCGTCCCCTTGATCATGATTGGGTTGACGTCGGTTAGCATAATTAATTCTTGTAGATTTAGGAATCGGCCGGCGATGAATAATGCGGCTTCGACCTTTTCTTCTGATTCTTTTTCTTTGTCTTCGAATTCGGTTTCAATTTCTTCGGCGGTGGATTCTGTAATCACGGGGGCCGCGTGCTCCGACTTTTCTTTACCAGTCTGGGGTTCTTTTTCTTTTTCTTTTTGAATCTCTGGCCGAGAAGTTTCTTGTTCCTCTTTTGCCTCTTGTTCTTCCATACTGGACAATAGTTGGAGAGTTTTATAAAGATTGTTAACGCTATTTTCTTATGAAATATTGGCGGTGGATTCTTCTTGCTTTGCTTGGTTTAATTGTTTGCCTTTTTTTGATTAGACTCGTGTTGCCGAGCCAGATCGACGATGTGACCCCGGGGATTCCGTGTGAAGATTATTTGTTGGAGAAGTCTGATGTTTTGTATGTTATTCCATTATTCGAGAATAAGTCTATTGCTGAAGACAGGGAGTGGTGTGAAAAGACTCTTTCCTTGGATAAGGAGCTGGCGATGCACGGGGTTTACCATACGTGGAAGGAGTTCGACGAGAACAGGGACGCTGAGTATTTGCAACGAGGAATTGAGGAATTTGAAAAATGTTTTGGATTTGCTCCAGAGAGATTCAAGCCGTCACAGATTATAATTTCCGACAGTAACGCCAGACTTGTTTTAAATAGTATGGAGCTTGATTTGCGGTGGAATCAGATTTTCCATAAAGTTTATCATTGTAATGATAGCGGACTTTACCCCAATTGGTTAATTGGAATCTTTTAATCGTGTATCTCGAACCTTAAAATACCTATTCACAATTTGCATCTCGCGTATATTGTCTTTTGGCTCGAAGTGAATTGCTCACCCGCCCCATACGCAGGAGTTAATCGTGAATTTCAAATCTGAGGATACCTCCTGCTCCTCCCAGATTATCGAACTGAACTCCCTCCGCGGTTTCCTTGGTTACCATGTGGATTTCTGTCGAGGATGCCTTTGCCAGTTTTTCTAGCATTTTGATTTTTTCTTTAGGTAGGGATTTAGACAGGATCAGTTTTTCGACGGCTCCGCGATTTAGTCTGTCTTCGACTTCTGCTTCACCATATGAAACTTTGTTTGGCTCCTTTGCTAGTTTCTCAAAGAACAGGTCCAGGATTAGTCTCTGCTTTGTTATTTCTTGTTCGGCCAATACATCCTGGCAGTTTTCCACCAGCTCTTGGAGTCCGTGCATCCCGGTTCCTCCGATATCTTTTACCGCGATTACTTTCTCCTTAAGTGCTGTTACGAGTTGTCCTTGGTCGAGGAATTCATTTTTTGTTGGGATTGGTCCACCGACGAGGATCCCCTTTAGTTTCTTATTCTCCCAGAAATGTTTCTTCATTGATTCTGCGACTCGCTTGAAAAATTCTTTTGCCGCTGACTCTCGAATTCGCGCGAAACGCTGTGCGGATTGTCCGCCGGCCCTGGTTTTACCCGGGATTCCCGATGTCATGTTTTGCATAATCTTGATATGTTTACCGTCGAGAAGTCCGATTGTGGCTTCGTTTCTTTCTATGATCAGGAGGGCGTAAGATGAATCTGTTTCTAGCATTTCTTTTAATGGCTCAACGACGAAGGTTTGGTCGCATCGATAAATTTTGATCTTGAGTTTTTTCGGCGGCTCGATCGCCCAGACTTCTGAAACTTCTTTGCCGTCTTTGTTTACGGTTCCGGAGAACACAGCTAGTCCGTTCGCCGGCGTCCTTTCGATTTCTTTTAGTTTTCTGATTGCTCTTTCCAGGGAGTTGATTACGTTCTTCCTCGTTGCTGTCGATTTGATATTTGTCGCGGTTCCCTTTTCGTCTTCTAGTTGTTTTGTTGTCTGGGTCAGTGTAGCGCCGGCTGGGACCATGACTGTGATGAATTCTGTGTGTCGGCCGCGGTAGCCTTCGAGCTCTTCAACGAGAGATTCTAGTTCAAATTTTTGCGCTTCGTCCATGATTAGATAAAAGGGATTTTGTTTATAGAAGTTTGGGTTAGGTCAGCCTCTTGGTGGGAAGACATTTTCTGCTGTGAAGTTTCTTCGGCCGGTATTATAACTGCCTCGTATGTGTTGCACTGCAACTGCATGAGCGACCGCGGGCGTTGACGCCGGTGGTGAATCGATGGTAATGCTAACCTCTCTTCCCGAAACCGTTACATTTGTATTCCAACCGCCGTGATCCTGTGATCCTGAAGCCTTCGTCTCTACTGCAAGGGTCGTTAATCCTCCCTCGTCGATAAAAGTCACGGGGCCACCGTGGAAATGTACCGCCTTACGATATCTTACTTCGCGAAATGCCCCGCTAGTTGATGTTTTATCTTCTGGCATACCTTTTTCACGGTTTCTACTTTTTTAAAGAAATATGTTCTGGAGAATATACTAGATCCGATGGCATGCCTTGAGATCTTTTTCGAATGGCTTTAGGAGTTTCGGGATTTTGATTCCGTCGATTGGCTCTCTTAGCGAGATTCCTTTTTCTTTTTTGGTCTTCCAAACTAAACTATTGAATTCCATCAGGTTATTGATTCTCACGAGGTCCTCTGAATTTCCGGCCTTTGCCTTTGGCCATTCCGCCCTCAGAAGATCGATTCCTTTTTCGGCGGCGATTACCGAAGTTATCTGTGGGATGATCGGATAGATCAGGGTCAGGAATCTTTCGAGAAGGAAGTGTAGCGTGTATCCTGCCGAGGCTGATTCTTCTTCGGTGAATTGTTTATCTTCATTGTAGGCCCGGTTCTTTACCATTTCAATATAGTTTGATGCGAATGTGTCCCATAAGAAATGCCTGAGTCTTTGTGCCGGACGGTTGAAGTCGTAGTGTTCATACTGGTCCTCAAAGTTTATCGTCATGTCTTCGATGTGATCGACGAAGAGTTGGTCCAGCGCTGTAAGTTTTGGTTTCTTTTTTGGCTTGTCGAACATCATTACGAAACGCGATACGTTTAGAAGTTTGTTCAGCGTTTTCTTTTCTGATTGGATTTTTTCTTTTGAGCAGATAAAGTCTCCTTTCGATAGGTCTCCTTCGGTTGCTGACCAGAGACGCAAGGCTTCAGCACCGTGCTCTCTTAGAATTTCTTGCGGGTCGATTATGTTTCCGACTGACTTGGACATCTTCTTTCCTTTGCCGTCTAGAATATGTTGGTGAATCCAGGCGTCTTCGAAACATGGCTTGCCTGTTTCCAAATATCCTCGGAGAACTGTGTAGTAGAGCCAGGTTCTAACAATTTCTTTTCCTTGTGGTCTCAGCGTCGCTGGATAAGCTTTTTTGAAAAAGTCGTCGTTGACTTTATACTTCAACATGTTCAGCTCTGAAATTGAGGAATCAAACCAGGTGTCCAGAACTCTTTCTTCGCCCTTCCATTTTTTATCTGGGAAATCTTTCAACACCCCTAGAGTTTTCTTTGTTTTGGCGTCGATAACTTCGGATTCTTTCGGTGGCTCTTGTCTCCATGGCTCGACGTAAACTCCTTGCGGTGCGATTGCGATTAGGTCTTCTGAATACCACAGCGGGATTGATGTTGCGTAGTATCTCCGTCGGGAAATCGGCCAGTCGATTGCAACTGAGTCGATCCAAGTGTCCAGAATTTTCTTGGAGCTTTTCGGGTAGAAGTTTATTTTCTTGATTACTTTTCGCATGTCGTCTTTCATGTCCATTTGCTTTAGGTAGAACTCTGGCATTTCTATGAATTCGATTTCGGCCTTTGATCTTTCTGAGATTGGTGTTCGGTGCGTGATTTGTTCTTGCTTCACTAGTAGATCTTTTTCTTTGATTAGCTCAATAATTTTTTCCCTTGCTTCTTTTATCTTCAGCCCCTCGAGAACTCCGGCCTTCTCGCTCATTCGTCCGTCCTGACCGATTGCTATTCGTGGTGTGATTTTCATTTCCCTGAAGAACTGGATGTCTGTTAAATCTCCCATCGAGCACATCATTGCAAGCCCCGTTCCCTTGTCGATCTGTGCAAATGGGTGTGGCTTAATCGGAATTTCCTCGTCGAAGATTGGCGAGATTGCTGTTTTTCCCTCGAGGTGTTTGTATCTGTCGTCCTCTGGATTGTAGATAACCATTCCGCACGTTGCGATTAGTTCTGGACGTGTTGTTCCGATAACGACTTCTTCGCCTGTCTCTTTGATCTTCCATTTGATGTCGCTGAATGTCGAGTTGATTTCTTTGTAGTCGATTTCGGAGTCAGCGATTGTGGTTCGGAGTTTCGGGTCCCAGTTGTTAATTCGTGAGGCTTCGTAGATCATGCCTTTCTTATATAGGTCTATGAAAGTCCACTGGGTGATCATCCGGTATTCTGGTGAGTCTGTGTTGTATACCGCGCCGATTTCTTCTCCTTCTTTATATGAGGAGAATGAGATTCCTAGTTTCGCGAATGAGTCAATAGATTCGGCTGACGCCTCGCTTAGAAGTTTTTCACAGTATTCGACGAACTTTTCTCTGCCGACGTTGAATGGTGAAACTTTGAATTTTTTCTCGGCAGCGATTTCAATTGGAAGACCGTTTCTGTCAAGCCCTAGCGGGAATAAAACTTCTTGGCCCTTCATTCGTCTGAATCTTGCGAAGAAATCCATGAAGCAGTATGTGACGGCGTGGCCCATATGAATTGGCGTGTTGATGTACGGTGGCGGTGTGTCGATAGAGTAGATTTTCTTTTTTGTCTTCGGGTCGAATTTGAAGAGCTCGGCGTCTTTCCAGTTCTTCGTGATCTCGTTTTCTATTTCAACGCTCCAGTTCTTTATGTCGGATAATTTAGGCATGATAGTGGAAATAGAAAGTGGTTTTTAAGATTTGGGATTATTCTTGTTCTTGAGGGATGACAATTGCGCCACGATCTTCATAATATTTTCTTAAGCTTTCGTGTGCCGCGCGAAATATTTTTTTGTTGAGTCCTTCTTCTGCGCTGGCTCTGGCAACGAAGGTAGTTTCTAGATCAAGAGTGCGTGGTCTTGCATCCAAATCGAGGCCGTATCGTAGCGTGTTATTCCCGCTGAGATCTTGGAAGCTCATTGGGCCTGCTATCCATCTCCCTTTTGGCCCTGCTTCCACCTTTAGATGAACATCGCCAGTTTCGTTGTAGGCCATTACATAGGTTCCGTCGTCGCTAGGGAATTCGCCCAGCCTTCTGAACCACCCGAATACTCCAATCTCATGAGCCTTTATAAATTTATTATGAGGCCCCTCATTGACGGCAGCCGCTGCCAACTTTGCAAGATCCACATTAGTCATATGTCCTCTTGAGCTCCCGGGCCCATATGACATTTCGGCCTTCAGAAAAAACGGCGTTCCGTCTCTTGACTCATCTAATTCCCTGAAGGGCTTTAGATACATTCCGGGGTCGCCTGTTTCTCTGTCAAACTTTGCGCTTAAATGTGAGACCACGCCTTCGTTGCGAAGTAATGGAACACTAAAAATATTGAGCCTGACCCTTTCAACCTTCATCGCCCTCTCTGTTTTTTCTGGCATACTAAATTCAGTATTCCAATCTTTAAAAGTATTTATGGCCTTGAGGCCATATAATTGTAAGATATAAAAAGTCAAATCTCTATATCTCATTATGCGTAAAAAACTCAGGATACTTGCGGCGGGGGATATTCACGGTGATATTGATATAGCGAAGCGGTTGTCGGCGAAGGCGAAGAAGGCGAAGGCTGATTTGGTTGTCTTGGCTGGGGATATTCATGGAGCCAAGGAGGGTGATGGTAGAATCCTTGAACCATTTGAGAAGGCGCACCAAAAGGTGGTTTTTGTTCCGGGAAATTGGGACTCTGGGAAGGAGCGCGAGGCTTTGAGCGGCCGGGCCAAAAGTTTGCATAATTATTATGTCACGTATCAGGATGTTGGAATCGCCGGGATTGGAAGTGAAAATATGAAATTTCGCCTCGACGAAGACGATTTTGAATCTATAAAATCCAACTTCGATCGCATGAAGCCGAAGAAGCGGATCTTGGTTTCGCACCTGCATGCGGCTGGGACTAAGGCGGAGTTTTCTGGCGTCGGTGGAGACGGGGTCTTGCGAAAGGCGATTGACGAGTTCAAGCCGGATTTGCTTATTGCGTCGCATATTCACGAAGCTGAGGGGATAGAAGATAGCGTCGGTAAAACGAAGGTCGTTCAGGTCGGTCGAAACGGGAAGGTGTTGGAGATTTGAGATGGGGCCAAAAAGAGTGCTGACCTTTGGAACTTTTGACATATTGCATCCGGGGCATGAATTTTACTTGAAGGAAGCAAAGAAACATGGCGATAAGCTTTTCGTCGTCGTCGCCAGGGACTCTACAGTTAAAAAACTAAAGGGCCGACTACCATTTAACAGTGAGGGGAAGCGGCTTTCTGTCATCGAGGCCCTGGATTATGTTGAGCATGGCGTCTTGGGTAGCGAAGGTTGTAAACATGGCGTCGTGAAAGCGCTGCGTCCCGATGTTATATGTTTTGGCTATGACCAAGAGTCATTTAATGGCGGTCTGAAGGAATTTCTTGATGAGGTCGGTCATGACTGTGAAATCGTTCGAATCAAGCACGCCCTTGAGCCAGACAGATTTAAGTCTTCGTTATTGAGGCCAGATGAAAACTGATGGGAAACATTTAAATATAAGTCGGTGTTAACATTTTTATGAAGAGGTCGATGGCTGTAATTTTCGGTTCGCTTTTTTTAGTTGTTTTACTGTCGGTGAGTCTTGCTTCTGCCTTCTGGCCGTTTACTACTACTGGGAAAGTTGTTGACACCAATGGTGATGGTTTTACTTGTATGGACGGCCTTGTATCTTATTATGATCCTTCAAGTTTAGCTGTTGAGGATCTTTTCGATGGGAACGATGGCACTATAAGAAATACTGTGTCTTATCTTGAGAATTCTTCGGCGTATGATTTCGTGGACCAGAGAGGCTACATTGATATTGGTCGTGATTCAAATTTGGATGTTATAGACGGATTCACGTTTTCTGCTAGGATTAAGACTGATGATCGTGCTGGATATATTTATTCCAAGAGAAGCGACAGTAGGGGTGCTGTTTCTTTGTTTCTGAATGGAGAGGATGGCGCGCAAGAGTTATGGGTTGGGACTAAAAAGGCGTCGGCTACTAGCGATACTCTGATTAATGATGGGCAGTGGCACTATATTGCCGCTACTTTTAATAATAGTGAAAATGAGGTTAAGTATTATATTGATGGTATTCCTGACGGGGATGCAAAGAATTCCGGTAGGATAAGTAATTCTGTTAGGGCTCAGTTTGGAGGAAGGGTTGGGGACTCAAGTAAGTCGACAAGATATGGTGGCCTGATGGATGAAATGTTTATATTTGATAAAGTTTTAAGTGACTTTCAAATCTCTCTTCTTCATGCTGGCCAGGAAATTTGCGAGCCTGCTCAGACCTGTACTGTTTATGCTGATTGTGGTAGCCCCAACCTTGTTGGGAATGCGGCTTGTGAAGTCGACGGAAATCTATACCAGGGTAGAATTACTCAGACCTGCGTTCAGGGGCTATGTAAGAAGGCTCATGATGAGGTTATAACTCCGTGTGCTAATGGTTGCGAAGATGGTGCTAGTGGTGGGGTTTGTTTGCCTGATCTTGCTACCGATAAAATATCTGTGAGTGGCGCTTGTACTGATGCGGTTATTTATGGAGATGTTAATAGCAACGGAAAAATACGGAACTCTGACTTCTTGATTGTACGAGCGGCATTGATTGATTCTGTGGCATTGACTGATTGTCAAGCTAAGGCTGCTGATGTTAATTGTGATGGCTATATTGATGATGCTGACGTTACTGCTATACAGGTTAAAGTCTCTAGTAGATCTGGAGGCACTCCTCTCCTTGAAGATAGTTACTGTAACGGTGTTGTGCCTACTTGTACTGATAGCGATGGAGGATCCGATTATACTTCTCGTGGTGAGATCTCTTGGGATGGGAATCCTATTACCGAGTATATTTTGGAAAATAATCAGGAACTAATGATTTTTTCCCCCACCTCTGTTGCAGTATATTTAGATGGAATGTTCGCCCCAAAAAGCTTGATGAATCAAGATTTAGATCGTGAGCATAATTTCTCTTTTGGTGGAACTGGTAGGATCACAGATGTTGCTTTTTCCTCTCGAGACGGTGGTGCGAAAAGTAAGATTACTGTTGAGTATTCTACCCCTAGGGACGGCTGTGATGCTGGAGCTATTAGGGAATGGTCTTGCGATTCCTCCGGCGTGCCTGTTGTCGAGAATCATGATTGCGCTTATGGATGTTATGAAGGGCTGTGTTTGCCTGATCCTGACTCCTTGGTGTGTACTGATAGTGACGGTGGTCAAAATGCTTATGTGTTTGGATATACCACCAAATATATTAATTTTGGTCCATCTAATGATTATTGCGCATCCGGCGTAAATTACGATTCTGATGGCTCTGGGAATCACTATGGCGTGGTTGGTTGCACTGGCGGTGATTGTTATGTTATGGAGATGGCTTGCAATGATGACGATACGGGATCTATGAACTTAATTCCTTGCCCTAATGGTTGCGATGATGGTGCTTGTTTGCCTGATCCTGCTGGTCCGAATTGCACGGATAACGATGGTGGGATAAATTATACCATTAAGGGGAGCGTAATGACTCCAGATAATAATGGAGTTTGGTCTATCGTTGGAGAAGATCTATGTATCGATAGTGTTTATGTTAATGAATATTATTGTGATGGGTCTGAAGCTAAATCACTAGTAAATTCTTGTTCTTCAGGGACAATTTGTTATGGTGGGGCCTGCATCGACGAGAATGCCGATGTCCCTCAGCAGAACTCTCAGGATCCTAACGATCCCGCTAATATGGGCCCTCCTGTAAACTCCCCCACTCCAGAAGAAACCACTTGTATTAACAACAACGGCTGTTATGGCTCTGACAGTGTTTGCTATTCTATTCATGAGGTTTTTGACGGTGAATATTGTAGTGATACTGGATTTGTACCCCAAGAGGATCATGGTGGAAGTTGCAATCAGGGCTATGAATGTTTGAGCGAAGTTTGCTATAATAACGAATGTGTTGGCAGCCAGGGCTTTATTGAATGGCTTCTTAATTTTCTTGGAATTGGCAACTAATCCCCAAACATTTATATATATTCTAACTTTGCTTAGGCCATGAAGAGGTCGACGGCATTCGTGTTGGTTTTTGTGTTTATTTTATTGTCTACGAGTTTTGTTTCTGCTGGCTGGCTTGGTGATTTGTGGGGTTCGATTACCGGAAATGTTGTGAGTGGAGATACGGCTGATAATTATAGGGCAAAGGCTTGTTCTGTTAATAATGTTTTGACGGATGATGGAAAGTTTGCAGGATTAGCGAGAATATCTAGAAGTAGTAGAAAGTTGATCGACGGTGTTTATGTGACCTCTTGTATAGGGGTTGACCTAGATG
>Ga0208904_1000653_pt1 | contig 27083 bp, 22 predicted proteins | sample AntAceMetag02UKB_FD_184774 | JGI IMG/M metagenome (GOLD analysis project Ga0208904, IMG submission 184774) | Saline lake microbial communities from Ace Lake, Antarctica - Antarctic Ace Lake Metagenome 02UKB (SPAdes) (version 2) | ecosystem: Environmental > Aquatic > Non-marine Saline and...
CCGGAGTGTTTCCAGGTGGATAATTTGTTTATAATCTCGTTTGTGATCTTTCCCTCCTTTTTTAGCATTTTGAACACTTGCGCTCGAAATAGCTCTTCCAAGGGTTTTAGATCCACATCTTTCATCAAAAACCTATTTAATCTTTTAGTATATGTCAAGGATAAATATTCAGTGTTTTCCCTCCTTACGGACTGATGCCCTTCTCAATGGATGCACCAAAAAGATGCGGGCAGCTTCAAGCTAAAATCGGTTTTGCCTCATTGTGGGAAATACTGTATGCTTTCCCTGTTTTGAAGTATCACATTGATTATTAAGCGAAGTTCAAGCCGGACAATACTGATTACCGGTGAATACACCCAATTCAATAATTTCTGTTGGATAAAAGGATAAAGATGAAGATTGGAAAAAAAATGACCGTTTTTATTGTCATCGCTACCTTTCTGATAATCGCTGGGATCGGCTTGGTCAATAGTTTAAAATACACCGAACATGGTACGCTACACATTAACGCAGCGATATTGCTAAAGTATATTGAACTCAGCAAAACGGACCTGTTTGCTGATGGTAAAACACCGGCGGAGATTCGAGTCGTATCTGCAACAGGCGGTAGCATTCTTAAAGGAAAGCCAACACCGGTCGAACATATTCGCGACACAACATTTCCAGGCCCGGCCGGTCTGGTACCCATAAGAATTTACACCCCTCAAACCCAGACAAAAGTGCCGGTCATCATCTATTTTCACGGGGGAGGCTGGGTGATTGGAAGCCTGGATTCCCACGACAATTTATGCAGATCCCTGGCGACAAAATCTTCCAGCATTGTGATCTCTGTTGATTACCGCCTGGCTCCGGAACACGCTTATCCGGCCGCAATTGAAGATGCCTATGCGGCTTTGCTGTGGACATACAAAAATGCCGCAACAATCAATGGCGATAGTGCCCGCATCCTGGTGTTAGGCGATAGTGCCGGAGGAAATTTGGCAGCCGCGGTCGCTTTGATGGCTCGGGATAAAAACGGGCCTGATATTTATGCCCAAATCCTAATTTATCCAGCTGTCAATCTTGCAGAGTTTAATACGGAATCCCATCGAAAATTCGGGAAGGGCTTTTATCTGACAAAACGGTACATGGAGAAATTTAGATCCCTCTATTTGCCACAAACCAAGGATTGGAAAGATATTTATGTTTCTCCTCTTCTAGCAGGCAGTTTAATAAACCTTCCTCCTGCAATGGTGCTAACCGCAGAGCTAGATGTACTGAGAACCGAAGGAGAAGCCTATGCCCTCAGGCTTAAAAACGCAGGGGTTCCCACCCGAAACAAACGATACCTAGGGATGATTCATGGTTTTGTCAACATGGATAGACTGTTTGGTCAATCAGAAATAGCAATCGATGACATATCTGATTTTATCAGAGAATTGCCCTCATTATGAGGTCTAAAAATCCTGGCTTTTTCACTGAGAAAAAGACTAAAGAACCTTAGGGGAAAGCTAATTGTAATAAAAAATCGGGTGACAGCATACCAATTAAGAACTGGTATGCTGTCACCCGATTTACAAAACAGCTAAGAGCGGAAATCAAGACCAAGTTGGTTAATTCTAACTGTGAATTCATGCCATAGTGTCATTGCATACTCGTTTAGTTTAGATTTGTTTTTGATAACATTCAGGTTATTAATAAAAGCAATGGATTCCTTGGAAAAATCTACGCTATTGGTAAATTGCCCAATAAACTCATTTTTCTTTTTAAATTCAACAATCATCTCGCCAAGATCCGGTACAGTTGCATTTGTTTTATATTGCCAATACGCAAGAGCTAGCACCGATATGTCTTGTTTATAGCAATTTAAGTACTTTTTGTTTTCTGAGATCACCTGGATATCTCTAAGTATTGGATACTCAATTGTTTTTATCCAATTGGTTGGAATTTCCTGGTCAACAAGTACACCGCTTTCATATTTTGTCCAAACACGCTCTGATTCAGACATTAAAAAGTCAAGTTGCTGATCTTTTCGCATGTTTTTAACCTCAAACACGATGTTTTCATCAGCAACCATTTCACATTCTTCACCTAACTCTATTTCAAGAACTATTGGGACATCGCCGCCGATTTCCTTGTTTTGCGAGTTATTGTGCATAAATGAAGTAAATGCGAGAGAGGCTCCATAATAACTTAGATTTTTACCAATAGAAACTCCATGTACAATGGGTTCCTCTTCTTTTTCAGTTCTGATTGTGTTTCGGTCGCGACCTGGAAAGATACCACTTTTATATATTTCGTTAAGTTGATTAAAACTTGTTCCATGCTTTAAACAATATCCTTTAGGTAAGATCATATTTCCCTTCTATTTTTTGATTGTGTGACACCAGAGCGCAAAGGGGGCCCTTGCCTTATTAACTTATTATGTATTTATTTTGTTAAAACCTGCTGAAAAAATCTCTTCTCACAAATAGCTGATCTCATATTGTAGGTAAAATTCGATTGGCGGGGGATTTGTAGACTTCCTGAAGAACAAGTGCGCCTGCTCCTCTGGCATTGTCAGTTGGGTTCCAGGCCTGGACAATGACGTCTGTTGTATGGTCGGTTTTGGTCGAAAGATGATTGGGAATGGTTTTGTGCATGGTGTCGAATAATAAATCACCAGCGTTTACACCTTTTCCTGAAATGATTATTTTGGAAGGATTAAAAATTTCAAGTAAATTCGAGAGACCAATTCCAAGAATTCTTCCGGCGTCTTTAAAAATCTTCTTCAAGCAGTTTTCTCCTTCTCTGGCTGCTTGGATAACTTCTTCAATCGTGATGTTATTTGGATCTGCAGGTTTCCATTTTCCTTTTTTGGCTGCTTCCTTTGCCTGCCGGAGGATGGCATTGTTGCCTACAAACGCTTCCAGACACCCTTTTTTTCCACAACGGCATAGCGGTCCTTTGGGATCCATTGTTACATGGCCGAATTCCCCGGCAATACCTTTGTGCCCTCGGTACAGCTGACCATTAATAACAACACCCATTCCTACACCGTGTTCCAAATTGATGGTAATAAAATTATCAAGTCCCTTTCCATCTCCAAACCACTGTTCTGCGAGAGTCAACGTATTGGCACTGTTTTCCACATAAGTCGGTATCTGGATTTTAGTGTGGATGATATCCCTTAAATTAACGGATTCCCACTGATAATTTGGTAGGAACCGAATCAGCCCTGTCTGAGAATCTACCAGTCCTGGAATAGCCACACCAACACCGGATATCTGTTTTTTTGATAAATCTGTTTTCCACATGCAGCTATGAATTGCCTGGACAATCAGTTCCGCTATGTTTTCAGGAGTGTTTTTTTGTTTCATGATAGAGAGAGTATCAGAAGCCAGAATATCAGCTTGCAGATTCACGATGACGACACTAATCTGCTGAAAGGAAAGAAAAACACCCACTGTATAGGCACCTTCAGGATTTAAAGCCAACAGTATCGGTCGCCGACCACCAATGGATTTTCCCGCTTGCTTTTCAAACAGAAGATCTTCTCTTATTAAATCTGCAGTAATCCCTGTCACCGAAGCCTGACTAAGGCCTGTGGATTTGGCGATATCAACTCGGGAGATCATTTTTTTTTCACGAATGGCGTGGAGAACATTGAACCGGTTGATGGCGCGTAATAGTGTTCGATCAGCTGCTGGCATAAGTGTTCTAAAGGTGGTTTGGTAGCGAAAAGTATATGCCTGAGACGTTGGAGAATGAAAAATCCGTGTATCAGTTAATTAAGTGTGTGAATAAAGTATCTGACCAATCCCATTTGTTTGTCAATTATTAACTCCAATTTCCTGTGTTTAATCTCACTTATGGTCTGTTTATCTTCATAAATATTATAGGCTTGCTCAATTTGCTTTTATTTCAATGACGCTTGTATGCTTCCAATCGAAGTTCACCAGCTTTTTTAAAAAGTGGCTTGACAGAAAGTATAAAAGAATTTACTTTATTTTTTAAATGAATTAAGAAAGGAATGCTTTTCTATTTGTATCTGGTTAACCACAATCCAACCATGATGTTTTGTAAAGTATTTCAATGTTGATTTATAAGATACATATCCATTTTATCTAAGTTAGGGAATGAATTACAGGTTTGCATACTTAATTCACTCGCTGAAGAAAGAAATAGATTATCAAACCAAAAGGAAAAAATGGGTGAAGAGAACTCATATTTGGATACACTGTTTGGACTTGAAGGAAAAACAGCAATCATCGCCGGGGGAGCAGGTGTGATTGGTACTGTCATGTCCAAGGCATTGTTGAAAGCGGGAGCGAATGTGGTCATCTGGAGCCGATCCCGTGAATCGATTGATCAATCATTTGAAATACTGAATAATTATACAAAAAAAACAGATACCATTTTAGGAATTCAAGTTGATACGGGAGTTGAATCGGATGTATCTGACGCATTGAAAGAGTCTGAAGCAGTATTTGGTAAACCTGAAATCCTTATTAACGCTGTAGGAGGAAACCTGGGCAAAGCGGATCTCATCGATACGGATATTGATCAATTTGAAAAAGTAATGAAACTAAACCTGGTTTCCGGCCTTATGGTTCCCACCAAAGTGGTTGCAGGGTACTGGATTAAAAATGAAGTGAAAGGGTCTATTATCAATCTGACGTCAATGACCTCATATATCCCCCTTTCAGGCGTTTGGGCTTATGACGCTTCAAAGGCAGGTGTTTTAAATTTGACCCAGGCGTTTGCCAGTGAATTTGCTCCATCAGGAATAAGAGTAAATGCTATTGCCCCTGGGTTTTTCCTGGGAAAACAGAACAAAGCTCTTTTGGTTGATCAGAAAACAGGTGAATACACTGAAAGAGGAAAACAGGTGATTTCAAGAACGCCTTATGGACGTTTTGGTGATCCGGATGAGCTGGCAGGGGCAACTCTATTTCTTGCCAACAGCAATGCGTCAGGTTTTGTAACAGGGGTATCTATTCCAGTGGATGGTGGATTTTTAGTGAATAGTATTTGATGAGTTATGCCTGGCCTGGATAAACTGCAAAACTTTTACCATAGGAAGAAATGTACTACGGAAATGGAAGCCCATCGTTAATTGTCTCAAGGGAAGAAACCCTGGAAATTATTGAAAAGGGGATTCAAGAAGAACACTATAAAGGAAAAAGGGTGCTGGTACTGACTCCCGATACTACCAGGACCTGTCCTTTACCAATGATGATCTGTTCCTTGAACAAGATTATTGGGAATCTGGTATCAAAGCTGGATTTTATGGTCGCTCTAGGGACCCACACCCCTTTATCTGAAGAAAGAATCCTTAAGCTTTATGGAATCAGTTCTCAACAAAGAACAGAGACGTTTTCCAACTCTGACTTTTTTAATCACCGCTGGGACCTGCCTGACACCTTGGCTGAGATCGACAGAATCTCAAAAGATGAAGTTGAAGTGATTTCTGGCGGGTTGTTAAAAGAAGATGTCCCTGTTGTGATAAACCGTAAAATCAATGAATACGATCTGTTGATCATTCTGGGCCCTGTTTTCCCTCATGAGGTCGTTGGATTTTCCGGAGGCGCAAAATATCTGTTTCCCGGAATTTCTGGTGGAGAGTTCCTTCACTTTTTTCATTGGTTGGGTGCTGTTATTACCTGCAAAAAGGTGATTGGTGAAAAATACACACCTGTCAGGGATGTTATCGATCGCGCTATGCAGGCTGTGAAAGTACCTACCCAGTTTCTGGCCATGGTCGTGAATTCAGACAAAACACTTTGCGGATTGTATGCAGGTGACACGGATGAGAGTTGGTCAGAGGCAGCTGATCTTTCTGCAAAGATCCACATTGAACGAAGAGATAAACAATATCATACAGTCCTTGGATGTTCACCTGAGATGTACGATGAAATCTGGACAGCCGGCAAGGTTATGTACAAACTTGAAGAGATGGTGACTCCAAATGGAAACCTGATCATTTATGCACCTCATATTAAGGAGGTTTCCAGGACCTGGGGAACAGATATTGAAAAAATTGGATATCATGTCAGGGATTACTTTTTAGCCCAAATGGATCGATTCAAAGATATTCCCAGAGGAGTTCTTGCCCATTCAACCCATGTGAAGGGGACAGGATCTTTTAAAAATGGAATTGAACAACCGGATGTTAATGTGATTCTCGCTACCTCAATTCCGGAGGAGATCTGTAAAAAAATTAATCTGGGTTATATGAACCCCAATGACATTAGGCTTGAAGACTATCAGAACAAAGAAGATGAAGGGATTCTGTTTGTGGATCATGCTGGAGAAATTCTCTACAAACTTGAATACAATTAAAATATTATGAAACCATTTTTATCAGACGATTTTTTACTGCACACAGACACCGCAAAAGATCTCTACCATTCTTTTGCGAAACCGATGCCGATCTTTGATTATCATTGCCATCTTCCGATTAAAGAAATCGCCAAAAATATCAATTTTGAAAATCCAACTCAAATCTGGCTGAAAGGGGATCACTACAAATGGCGGGCTATGAGGGCAAATGGTATTGATGAAAGACTCATCACTGGCAACTCTTCAGACTATGAAAAATTTGAAGCCTGGGCAGCCACTGTTCCAAAAACTCTTTGCAATCCGCTTTATCATTGGACCCACATGGAATTGAAAGATCCATTTGGGATCAAGGATCAGCTTCTGAATCCTGAAACAGCCAGAGAAATATACGATACCTGTTCGCAAAAGCTTCAGACAGCAGACTTTAGCCCCCGCGGGATTCTGGAGAAGATGAATGTGAAAGTTGTCTGTACGACAGATGATCCCATTGACAGTCTGGAACACCATCAAAAGCTCAGGGATGACGAGGGTTTTTCTGTTAAAGTTCTCCCGGCCTTTAGGCCGGATAAAGCGATGGCTGTTGAATTAAAGCCTGATGTTTACAATAAATGGGTGGACAGCTTGGAAGCAGTGTCGGATATCGAGATTAATACATACTCATCCTTTTTTGATGCCATTAGACAAAGACACGATGTGTTCCATGAAATGGGGTGCCGAATATCTGATCACGGGGTAGAACGCTTTTACGCAGAAGATTTTACACAACAGGAGATCGCTCGTATTTTTGAAAAGATTCGTAGTAATAATACCCTGGAAAACGATGAAATTCTAAAATTTAAATCTGCTGTTCTGATTGACTTGGCAGTCCTGAATGCAGAAAAAGGGTGGACACAGCAGTTTCATTTTGGAGCCCTGAGAAACACCAACAGTAGAATGAACGCTTTGATTGGTGTTGATACAGGTTTTGATTCTATTGGAGATTTTGAGAATGCTGCTTCCCTGGCAAAATACCTGGATCGGTTGGACGTTAATGGGAATCTTGCAAAAACGATTCTGTATAATTTAAATCCCGGGGATAACGAGATGGTTGCCAGCATGATTGGCAATTTTCAGGACGGTTCAGTCCCTGGAAAGATGCAGTTTGGCGCTGGCTGGTGGTTTAATGATCAGAAAGATGGAATTTTAAGGCACTTTAAATCCCTGGCAAATTTGGGACTTATCAGTCGATTTGTTGGCATGTTGACCGACTCCAGGAGTTTTCTATCCTACTCCAGACATGACTATTTCAGGCGAATTCTTTGCAATTACCTGGGAACAGACATCGAAAATGGAGAACTTCCCCATGATATAAAGCTTGTCGGTGGCATGGTGCAGGATATCTGTTACGATAATGCTGTCGACTACTTTGGGATCGAGGTATAGAGAGCCATGAGCAATAAAACAAAAGTTGTCATTTTGATTGGTGCAATGGGATGCGGAAAAACAACTATTGGCCAAAAGCTGGCTGAAAGCCTGGGATGGCAGTTTCTTGATGCGGATGATTTTCATTCCAAACAGAATGTGAAAAAAATGAAAACTGGAACAGCTCTGACTGATGAAGACCGTCTGCCCTGGCTTAAGACACTTCACGATGAAATACAATCCTGGTTGGGGCAGGAGCAAAACACTATTTTGGCTTGTTCCGCATTGAAACAATCATATAGAGATATTTTAGAAGTAGATCAGATAAGCACACTAACAGTGTACTTGAAAGGCTCCTTTGAGCTGATTTTGGAACGGTTGAAAAGCAGAAACCACGCTTATATGAATAATGCTCTGCTTCAAAGTCAGTTGGATACGCTAGAGGAGCCGGGTGATGGATTTGTTGTTGATATCTCTCCCTCACCTGAAACGATAGTCAGTGATATTATAGAATTGATGGATTTTACAAAATGAAAATAAAACAGAAAAATTAAATATGAATAAAAAAGCAGATATTGGATTGATCGGATTGGCCGTCATGGGGGAAAACCTGGTCCTGAATATGGAAAGCAAGGGGTTTACTGTAGCGGTTTTTAATCGGTCTGTTGAAAAAGTTGATACTTTTATAAATGGTCGTGGGCAGGGAAAAAAGATAATTGGCACCCACTCTATCGATGAGTTGGTTAATAGTCTTTCTTCTCCACGAAAAGTGATGCTGATGGTGAAGGCTGGTAAGCCTGTTGACGAGTTCATTGACCAGTTGCTTCCCCACCTGGATAAAGGTGATATCATTATTGATGGTGGAAATTCACACTATCCGGACACAATCCGGCGAACCAAATATGTGGAAAGCAAAGGGCTTCTCTATGTGGGAACAGGTGTTTCCGGTGGAGAAGAAGGAGCGCTAAAAGGTCCATCCATCATGCCAGGCGGATCAAAGGATGCCTGGGAATCCATCAAGCCAATCTTTCAGTCTGTAGCCGCAATTGCAGATGATAATAAACCATGCTGCGAATGGATGGGCGAAGAGGGAGCGGGTCATTTTGTAAAGATGGTGCACAATGGCATCGAATATGGAGATATGCAGTTGATCTGCGAATCCTATTCCATTATGAAAGATCTGTTGGACATGTCTGAAGATGAAATGCATGACACTTTTTCAGAGTGGAATAAAAGAGACCTGAACAGTTATCTGATCGAAATAACAGCAGATATTCTTGCTTATAAGGATGAAGATGGAACCTATGCCGTTAATACTATTCTTGATACAGCTGGTCAGAAAGGAACTGGGAAGTGGACAGCCATTTCGGCTATGGAATTGGGTGTGCCCCTGACGTTGATTGGGGAATCCGTTTTTGCCAGATTTCTATCTGCTCTGAAGGATGACAGGATAACCGCCTCAAAAACCCTGACCGGACCTGAGCTTAAATATTCCGGTGACAAAAAATCGATTGTTCAGGATCTGGAGCAAGCCCTGTTTGCTTCAAAAATTATCTCCTATACCCAGGGATATGCTCTGCTACAGGCAGCAGCAAAAGAATATGGCTGGAACCTTGATTATGGAAAGATATCACTAATCTGGAGAGGCGGCTGTATAATTCGATCATCATTTCTGGACAGAATCGCTGAGGCGTATGAGAGAAATCCGGATCTGAAAAACCTGTTATTTGATCCATTTTTTGCGGAAAAAATTGAAACCGCCCAACAGGGCTGGAGAAATATTGTTTCAAGTGCGGTGATGAACGGACTTCCCGTTCCGGCTTTGACCAGTGCCTTAAGCTATTATGACGGCATTCGTTCCGAAAACCTACCCGCAAATCTTCTTCAGGCACAACGGGATTATTTCGGAGCTCATACGTATGAGCGAATCGATCAACCAAGAGGAAATGTTTTTCATACAAACTGGACTGGAGAAGGGGGAGATACAACCTCTTCCACTTATGATGCCTGAAAGATACAGGTTAAAAATCCCAGTATTTTATTATCAGGAGAAAGGAGAAGGCAATGCTATTTCTTAGGGAGTGAAACTGGAGAACTAATAAAGCGGGAAACATATCGTAGCTCTCGGTTAAATGCAGAAGCAGATTTAAAAGGTATAAATCGTGGGTACAACTTGTGATTACCAAAAAAAAGGGAGAAAAAAATGGGGAAATTGACATTTAAAACCAAACTCGGTTATGGCATGGGAGATATTTATGGCGGTGGCGCCACAACAATTATCTCGATGTATTATCTTTATTTTCTGACCGATGTGCTGAGAATCAGTCCGGTGCTGGCCGGTACTGCATTTCTGATCAGCAAGATCTGGGATGCGGTGACCGACCCATTCATGGGAATTATCACGGATAACACCCGGACCCGCTTTGGCCGGAGGAGACCCTATTTTCTGGCTGGAGTTATTTTGATTTTCGTATCATTTGCCCTTATGTGGTTGCCCGTTCCCTTTCAAAAGGAAGGAATAAAATTTCTCTATGTGATTATCGCCTATCTTTTCTTTTCCACCGTATATACCATTGTCATGGTTCCCTACAATTCAATTGCCGCTGAACTAACAAATGACTACGATGAGAGGACCAAGCTTTCAACCTACCGCATGATTTTCTCCAACCTGTCCGGAATTCTCGCCGGAACGTTGGCTAAGGACATCTTTGTTGACATGCTGTATCCCGACGATCAGGCAACTGGTTTTTTTGTAATGTCTATCGTCTTCGGATTGTTATTTGCCCTGCCCTATATTGGCACGTTTTTTTTCTGCAAAGAGCCCCCGGAGGCAATGATAGCTCCCAAGAGGAAAATCGGAAATATCAAAGAATTTGCATTTAACTATATCGCAGAACCCCTTAAACTCCGCGCCTTCCGTTTTGTGGTCTTCATGTATCTTTTCGGTTTCATGGCCCAGGATGCAATGATGGCAATGGCAATCTATTTTTTGACATACTGTCTTGGTATTTCATCGATGATGACCCTATTGCTTCCTATCTATGGCTTTATGCTGATTGCAATTCCATTAGTGGAACTGGTGGCAAAAAAACTGGGCAAACGAAAGACCTACATGGTAGCCTGCGTATTATGGGTTATATCCTTTTCCATGGTTCCCTTTCTTGATAAAGAGAATACAGTTTTAATATATGTTTTTGGCGCATTGTTCGGTGCAGCAGCTGCAGGTATCCAAGTGATGGTCTTTGCCCTGTTTCCAGATATTCCAGATGCGGATGAGCTATATAGTGGCGAAAGGCGGGAAGGACTCTATTCAGGAATCTTTTCTTTCATACGTAAAGCAGGCGGCGCTATCACCATGTTCTTTGTTGGAAATAGCATACAGTGGGCCGGATACAAACCGCCCCTGCTATCAGAAATAAACGGCGTCCTGAAGAGTATTCCCCAGCAGCAAACATCTGAATTTCAAACAACTTTAACGTTTTTATTCATCATGATCCCCTGTAGTTTTATTTTTATCGCCTTCATCTCCTGCTACAAGTATCCGTTAACTAAATCATGCCACGATCGTTTAAAAATAGTATTGGAAAAGCGACGGGGAGGCGAAACTCTTTCTCCAGAAATTACCCGGGAGGAACAGGAGATAAAGGCAATTCTTGAAGGATAAAAGTATAGGGACAGTGAATAAAAAGAGTTCAGATTAGTGTGTTAATCAATTGATGCTTTGAAGGGACTGTTTTTTAGCTCCTTCCTGTTTTACAACACAAATCAGAGTAACGTTTATGAATGATCCAAAAATTCATCTGGCATTTCGGTTTCATGGCAATTTTTACCACTCATACCGTGGCGATACTCCCGATGAACTGGGATTTGGTAAAGATATTCGTATTATCCGTCACCTGATTAGGGTACTTGATGATTTGAACAGTCGTGGCATTCCGGTTTGCGGTACCTGGGATTTTGAAAACTACTTTTCACTGGAAAAGATCATGCCTGAGCACTGCCCGGATATCATTTCTGATATGCAGCGGCGCGTGGCAGATGGTCGTGATGAGATGCAGTTTATGTCCTATAATAATGGCTTGGTAAGTGCCAGTACGGCCAGAGAGTTTGAGGACAGCATTAAATTGGCAGTCAGCAATGCGAAAGGTTCGGGTCTCAAAGATCTCTTTGGCGACACCTACGGCAGTATGGTCAGGCCCCAGGAGATGATGTATTCGCCTATTCATCTTAAGATGTACAAACACTATGGAATTGATGCCATCAGTCTTTTCTATTCTTCACTCCCTTTTAATGGATTCAGTAATTTTACACCTGAATTAAGCTTTGAAGAGCGCTATAATCCACTTACTCTATATTATCCCGGTATTGAAGAGACCATGACTCTGATGCCTTGCTACAACACAGGCGATCTGGCTGATAATATTTCGATTCGGATGTGGATCAAGCGGATGCGCAAGCGGCAGCTGGCTCTTCAAAATCCGTGTGATGTCATGCTGCTGATAGACATGGATGCAGACGACGAATTCTGGGTTGGGTTTGATATTCCCATTCTCAAAAATCATTTTTCAACCGCCGGCGGTCTAAAAGGTCTGGTTGAGGGTGTGGCTGACCTGGACTATGTTGAGTTCAACACCCCCTGCCGTTACCTTAAGGATCATGAACCAGTGGGAGAGATTAGCATCGGGCAGGATACCGCTGATGGCAGCTTTGATGGAATTGCCAGCTGGGCTGAAAAATGGGTTAACCAAAAGCTCTGGACCGGTATTGAGCGGTCACGCATTCTTGAACAGCAGACGCGCCATTTAATGAGAGATATTGCAGATGTGCCCAAAGAGGTTGAAGCACTTCTGAATGAGTCCCATGACTCACGGCATAAAGCACTCTCAACTACTCATTTTGGAATGGCTGCGCCGATTATGAATGTAACCCGCCTGGGAACAGGTTGTGATATTGTTAAACATTCAGTTGATAAAGCCCGGCAGGCATTTGACCTGGTTGTAGAACAGCCGGCCGACGGTTTTAGCCTGCTGGATTATAAGCGCGGAGTTGATAGTGAAGTGATCAACTACCTGCCCCATGATTCAAAATCATTGGTGCGACTCTCTCTTAAAGAACCAGCGTCTCTGTGTGATAGCGGGGGGAAACCTCTGCCGTGTGCGCTTAAAAGTGCTGAAGGACAGCATGAACTGTTCTTTGTACAAAGCAGCACAGCTGAGCAGCGGCAGGATTATAAACTGGACAGTAGTGTTCAACCCCTGGGTGCTGATGACGTTAAGCTGACCGAAAGTACTTTAAGTAATTCTGCCCTCACCTTGAGCTTTGATCAGAATAATCAGCTTAAAACCTGTATTTACAAAGGCCTTGAGATAGCTCCCGCACAGTTTTTAAACAGTTCAATCACCTATGCTGGTAAACGGCATACAGTTGGGAAATGGCAGCGGATAGAGTCAGAATGCAACGGTGTCATCGGGCTCATTCGCATGCAGGGTGAGATCTGTTTTAAATCCCTTGGAACCAGATCTGTATTCGTTGAACGTGAGATTATGCTGGCGGCCTATATGCCCTATATCTATGTTAAAATGCGCCTGGACTATCCGGAAACGCCGCATCAAAAATACGATAAGGGTAAGGCCGAACGCCTGGAGCGCAGTTGGGATGAAAACTGGCAGGAAGTGATTCCCTGTGAGATAACACCGGCCCTGAATGGCGACCTTAGGCTTTGGAAGCATAATTACTGTGATCATATCAGCAGTTTTAAACTTGATTATAGTTCCTTTTCCAAAAATAAAGAGCTCGATAGTATTAATAATCAGGTTACCAATGGCTGGGTTGCGGTATCTGACGGAAGCAACGGTATACTGGTGGCGCAGAATGCTGATGTTAACAGTTCCATGGCTTTCTGCCCGGTACGTACCAGACACGACGGGCAAAACAGCACCCTGTCTCTGAACCCTTTTGGCAGCTATTGGGGTAAACAGTATAGATATGCAACGGCTTACAGCGGCCTTGGAAAATTTCTGTCTGTGCAGGCTTCGGCATCAGATCATATTAAACCGTATGCTCCGGATTACAGCGGTCATGCGCAGGAATTCGCCATTATGATAGCACCTTACAGAGGTGATATGCCTCCTGAAGAGATTCAGAATGATGCGATGGCCCATAACTACCCCGCGATTCTTTTGAGCGGGTCTAATTTGATTAATGAGCCATCCCATCGCAGCTGGGATGGTAAGGGGCTTGGTAGAGATTAAATGATAATACCATAAGTATCAAACATGAAACTAAGTTTATCAACATTTGTGTATTTCAGGTTCTCACTAATGGATGCAATTAGACAGACAGCTGCACACGGCTATGATGCTGTGGAGATCTGGCGGACGTCCCCAGGCATTCTGTGATGATATGGATACAGCACGTATAAGCGAGATAAAGACGTTGATTAACGTACCTGATAATCAACTTTTCCGCCCCAGTGCCTGGGATGCCTATGGAACTGCCGACCTGGAAGGCTCTGATTTCCGTGCCTGTGCCACCTACGGCCCTCTTTACGGTGCTGCTTTTTGATATCCCATGTTTTTTTTAATGGCTTAGGTGAGATAAATTGAAAAGAGGCAGCCTAATCTCCCTGAATTTCTTTGAAGGTCACATTTCAACTAAAAAGGATTAAAATGAAAAAAATAATACTTACGATCACACTGGTGATTTTTGCTATACTGGGATTAACAGTACTTTTTATATCTTTTTACGGTGTCAGCTCAGGAGATTCGTACCGGTCTGACAATGCGATGTTTGAGAAGCTGAAGAATACCGCTGTTCGTGTTGAAGGCAACAAACGATATCTTGGCGATGCTTCCATGGAAAATCGTGATGGTTTTCATATTCTCCACCTGAAAGGGACGCCGTATGAGATTGGATATCAGCATGGTGTTTTATTAAAAGAGGAGGTACTTTCATAATCTCTCTTTGTTTTTTAATTTTACTAAGTTTATTATAACATTATATATATCTATACGATGAGCGATAATATCAAGTATTTGCTTGGTAATACTTAGTAATTAGTCCATATTTGAGTTACTATTATAGAAAATAACAACTAATTTTTATCAAAACAGACAGGATATACAGATGAATCTACCTAAATACTCAATCGGAACAGGAGACCGTTTTGGTCACCAAGGTGCTGCTCAATTAGCAGCAATTATGAAAGGACGAGAGGATGGTTTGGATTTGGGAATTGTCTGGAATAAATCGCACCGTGAACATACCATTATTGGCAGTGTTCCTGCTGACGTAAAAGAGGCAGCCAAAGCAGCTGTTGATAAACTTGCTTATGACGGGCCTTGGTTTATGGACGCAGATCACATTGGCCTGAAAAATGTGGAACTCTTTATGGAATCGAGCAACTTTTTTACTTTGGACGTGGCTGACTACGTGGGAGAAAAAGCTGCTACGGAAGAGATCGAAAATTTCATCTCAGACTGCCAAAAATATCTTGGTAAGATCACAATTCCAGGAATTGAGAAAGATATAAATATTTCTGCAACTGAACTTGAGAGAATCACAGAAACCTACCTAGAGGCTGTAATACAGGCAGGAGCGATATACCAACTAATAACAGAAAAAAAAGGGATAGGTACGTTTATTACCGAAGTATCCATGGATGAGACAGAACTACCTCAGACACCCGCAGAGATCTTTATAATTCTTTTCATGATTGCCCGACAAAAAATACCTGCCCAAACCATCGCCCCCAAATTCAGTGGTCGTTTCAATAAGGGCGTCGATTATGTCGGTGAGGTTAAAGAATTTGCTCAAGAATTTAAAGAAGACTTGGCAGTGCTCGAATATGCTAAAAAAGAATTTGGCTTGCCTGAAAGTTTGAAAATCAGCATCCACTCTGGCAGTGACAAATTTTCCATATACACACCAATTCAAAAAATATTGCAAGAAAGTGGTGCAGGTATTCATATAAAGACTGCTGGCACCACCTGGCTCGAAGAACTAATTGGTCTGGCCGAAGCAGACGGTGTAGGACTATCAATAGCTAAGAGAATATACATAGAATCGTTATCACGTTTGGAGGAACTCTGTAGTCCCTATTCAACCGTATTGGATATTGACACTACGTCACTACCCGCGGCTAGTGAAATAGAGTCCTGTACTGCTGAGCAGTACGCCTCAAGGTTAAGACATGAATTAGATTGTAGTAGCTATAATTTGCACTTCAGGCAACTACTGCACGTAGGATATAAGATTGCAGCAGAAATGGGTGCAGAGTACACAGAGGCCTTGATAAAGTTTAGTGCCATTATCAGCACCAATGTCACTAACAATCTGTACGAAAGACATATTAGAAGGATTTTCCCAGTCCACAGTAACTAAAGCCCTAGAGTAATCTTACAAAAAAGAGTATAACTATAGCACCAGATTATTCATACAGAAACAATATTGTTATACTAGTTAATGTATTTTTCCAGATACAGGTCAGTATAAACGCTTGGTTTTTCCAGATGTAGATCATCTATAAAAAGGTTATCATCTAAATAGATAACATTATTAAAGAAAGCTTCAAAATCAGCATGAAGACCATGTTGAGGGAAATTATTGCGATTAATTCGTTGTATCTGCTTTTTTTTACTAATTCTTGTGGGAGTGGGTACAAACTTTAATTTTATTTTATTTTGCTCAGCAAGCTGTTTTATTTTAACCAAGTATTCTTTAGAGATGGGTGAAAAAAAGCCGTAGTTAATCGGAACTCTAGCAGGAAGTTTTGGAGCCCAGGTAGAAGTCAAAATATGAGGTACCTGAGAGAACCTATAGAAGGGTATCTTTTTTATTTGTTGCCTAACAAAAGGGGTAAAATATTGATAATATTCTTTTTTATAGAAGGGTTTTAAAAAATAGTGAAATGTATATACTTGATCCAAGTCATTTACGAAGGACAAGGGCGAAAATAGTAGGATAACTGTTTCTACTTGATTACCTGAGTCGATGATAAGAATTTGGTTTTTTAAAGTCAAGAGCTATTTTCCAGTTTTCTCCGGTTTCAGTCATGATTGTCGTTTCGGAGTGGAAAAATGGAATGGAAAAGGAGACCAATGGGGAAAAAAGGATCAAATGTCGGGTAGAATGTTGAGTAAGTCGCGATTTTTAGCCTTTTCACGGAATTCAGAATAGAAGGATTCCTTCTTCGAAACTTCTGTTTTTAAAAAGTCTCGGAACCGTTAATCCGCAAAACCCGGATTGTGCTGATCCCATGCCGTATCTTCAATGGGAACATAGACGATCTCATCCGGTATTTCAGGTGGACGAGGTGGATCGCGAGCAGACTCCTCTTCCCATAAGTTCAGATATTTCAGGACCTTCTTTATAATTTTTTGATTTTCGATGAACGAGATGATTTTCATTTCAGACTGGCATTCCGGGCAAATCAAGGGATCATCTTTCCAGATTTTCTTGATACATTCCCTCCAGGTGAGGGAGGGAACATTTTTGGGTTGATACTTCGAAACGTCAATGACATTAACTTCATCGGGTATTATTCGCGTATCGCTCTCTGTGCAGGAAAGTGTGTCAGTTTTAGCTCTGAGCCCTCTTAGCTTGTTCGAATAGTAGCCATAGTAACGAGTAGTCTGAAACGATTTTTTCGGAATATGCTGGGTTATGGCGGCTATAAATTCTTCAGCTGTGTAAACCGCGAAATTCTTTTTATTTTGACCTTTTTGTATTTTGTCAGTGCGATAAATCACTTTCCCGGTTTTCTCAATGTAAGTAATGTTCTGAGCACTGAATACGTTTCGCGCCATATACTGAACAATAGCTTCCCGCCCTTCCCTATCATCCTTTTTAATCCGAACACCGTTATCGACACTGAAACCGGAGTGTTTCCAGGTGGATAATTTGTTTATAATCTCGTTTGTGATCTTTCCCTCCTTTTTTAGCATTTTGAACACTTGCGCTCGAAATAGCTCTTCCAAGGGTTTTAGATCCACATCTTTCATCACATAAAAGGTGCCGGTATCCGAAAAAAGTCCATCAGTTGCGAGAACATGGAGATGAGGATGCCATTTCGCGGGATCGGCTCCAAAAGTGTGTATCGCCATCACCGCGCCCGGTAACCCCTGTTTAAGTCCGACAACTTCCCTGAGAAAAGTCAACAAGCTCCTGTATGCGCATTGACACAGCCCGCTCAGCAAGGAACGGTCGTACTTGAAATAGATTCTAAGCATGATGGGAATACTGAAAACATATTGCCGATGTGGAACCGGGAAGAGGACATTCTCGTTTAAATGATGTCCAAGAATAATCGCCCGTTTGGCTTGGCATGACGGACAGCAACACCTTGTTTTACAAGAAAATTGGAGTAAATATTCATATCCACAATTATTACAACGCACTCTAGCAAATCCCTGTTTCAGGTCCCCGCATTTTAGATAACTTCGAACCACTTCTCCGACCACCGGTCTGAAAAAGCCGTACTTTTTCTCGAATTTTTCCGGGTACGATTTTTCAAAGTCGTCATAGTGCCGGTTGAATATCCGCCACAATGGTGAGGCTTTAGGGTCCCTGGGGTGATATAGGTAGCAATAAAGTGATTTTTACTCCCTGGCTGAACGGTGAAAGAACACCCGTGGAGGACAACACCATACGTTCCGGAGTGCACAATCTTTCTCTGAAGTCGACCCGTGAGGACATCATTCGGGCGGTTATGGAAGGAGTGGCCTTTAATCAGCGCTGGGTATTGAAATATGTGGAGAAATTTATCGGCCATAAAATGCCATACTTGCACATCGTCGGCGGCGGTGCCAGTTCAGATATCTGGTGCCAGATTCACGCTGATATACTAGATAGAGAAATTAAGCAGGTCAAAGATCCCATCGAGGCCAATGCCCGGGGAACGGCGTATATCGCTTCCGTAGGAATGGGGCTGATGAAATTCGAAGACATTCCCAAACATGTTCAGATTAAAAAAGTGTATCAACCCAATCCGGATAACCGGAAAATCTATGACGAACTCTTTGCCGCCTATGTCGATATCTATAACAACAACAAAAAGATGTACGCCCGCCTGAACAGGGATCAATAGGCACCTACGCCTAAAATGATTATCTGCAGAGATCGTCTTGGAAATGGTGGTTTCCAAAACCCAGGCATCACCGTTTCACCCTGCACTAACTTAAAAAATCACTGTATCCTTTATTGTTGATAATAAATCCGCCTGACAGGTCCTTTCTTTAGCCAACTATCTCACAATATTATTGATTTCACATCTTTACATTTCGTGCCCCATTCTGTATTGATAAATCATAGTTAACGAGGAGCTGTTTTTTCCAGGTTGATCTTCTGGTTCCCCAGCCCTATAAACGTGGGTACTTTTTTCATCAGATGCGTAATGGAGGGATTTGCTTATGTCCCGTATGATAAAACTTAACACTGTGTGGTTGTTGCCTGTTCTTCTTCTGATGCTTGGAACATCCGTCAAAGGTTTTCCATTCTCTTCTGATGTCGTAATCGGAAAGATTGTCCCCCTTGAAGGCCTGGTGGTTGTCAAACGAAAATCGAAGGGGATTACTGTCAAACCACCCGCCATGATCATTTATCGAGGCGACAATGTCCTGACCAACGCAACTGGAAAAGCGCGCATCCTGCTGACCGGCGGAAACGAAGTCTATGTGGGCCCTTCTTCAACGCTTTACCTGAACAAAAACTTTCAAAGCCGCTACAACTACGAGTACAACCTGAACCTGAAAGGTAAACTACGAGCCAAGATCCAGCGTGTCAAGGGTAGACGTTTTCGCATCAAGACCAGTACGGCCGTGATTGACGTCAAAGGAACCGACTTTATCATCAATAGCTCGGCGGCAACAACGCAAGTTGCAACCTTCACCGGTCTGGTTCAATTGACCTCTTTAAAAACAAAAAAAGTGGTCGACATCCCGCCAGGTAAGATGAGCTCGGTCACCGATGTTGGAAAAATTGCAAAGCTTAAAAAAGTCCAGATAGAGATCGTTAAGGACCTGGAAGAAACCGGAAAAACAGGTATCAAGGAACTGGATACCATCATGAAACCGCCACCCCCTCTGGATCCGACGATAAATATGGAAATTGAAGCGGACCCACCCCAGAAGCTGCCACCAGAACCGGTTGTCTTAGCTAAATTGCCTGAAAAGAGTGAGCCTGAGCCCATAGCTGAGCCGGAAGAGCCCCCTTCAATCTGGACCTATGCCGAGGAGTATCGTATGAAAAACCGGCTGGGTTTTGGGTTTGCCGGTTCCGTGGGCGACTACGTTGGTGGTTTTCTATTTGTCGAGTACAATTTGGGCCCCCGTTCCCAATTGCATTATCAGTCAGGAACAGCGACCCATGAAGAGAGCCGTTTTGAATCCTCAACTGCTGAGACTTTCCTGCAGCGAAATTTAAGTGCGCTAACCTATAGACATTTTCTGACCGAATCAGGCATCTATTTTGGTGCGGGCTTCGGAAGCAGCCAATTTGAACAGCAATTCAGTGGAGGCATGGGATCATTCGAGATCACCGCCAATGGATCTTTCGTCATCGCAGAATTAGGTGCCCAGGCTTACGGGCAGAGTCTCAATAACACGTTTTATGTTTCTATAGGAACCCAGCGTATTGCATATACCAGTTTTGAAGCCGATTTTATTTCCGGATCCATCAGCGAAGATGAGCACGATGATTTTACACAACGGGCACAGAGCGGCATAGAGGTGTTTCATCTCGGATTTGGCTGGTTTTTTTGAGGGTCCTAAGCCAGCAAATAGCTGGAAAAGCGTGGCTGATAAGTGGGGTGCAGTCAACGAATACAGCGACCCTGTGATCCTACTTTGCAGACCTTGTTGTCATCCCAGGTGGCTCCATCGAAATCCGCACCCGTGAGTTTTGAATCTTCAAAGCGGGCTCTTCGTAAATACGAGTGCTTGAGGTTGGTATTTTTCAGAAGAGCCTCACTGAAGTTAGCCCAGAAAAGGTTGGCATATTCGAAATTGGCATCGGTCAAAAGCGCATTTTCAAAGTCGGCGTTAACAGCATAACTGGTAACAAGAGACGCTCCCGACAGGTCTGCATCCTTAAGACCCGCATGGGTCAGAATCGCTTTTTCCAGGTTGGCACCCGAGAGATTGGTATTTTTCAGTTCAGCGTTTTCCAATCTGGCTGAAACCAGATAAGCATCTGTCAGGTTGGCACCGGTCAGGCAGGCATATGAGAGTTGCGCTCCTTCCAGGTTGGCGAAACTCAACTCAACATCTTTGAGATTCTGAAACTCAAGATTGACATGGGAAAGATCGCACGCCTCACACTCCCGTGTTTCCAGCAACTGCTTGAGATCCTGCTTGTCATAGGCGTACACGTTACCGAACAGGCAGAGAATCCAACTTGAGATGATTAGCAAACGGATACTTTTTTTCATGGGCAAATCATTGTTTGATATTGATAATATAAAGGATTTATCTTATCCTACTGCTTACGTCAATGACTAATATGACAAAATCTATGCAAGACTATATCCATCATCAAATTTACTACGCAGAGGTGAACCCATCATGATTCGTTTATTTTTGTTATTATTATGTTTTTCTCACTTCCTGGCCATCCCGACACTGTTGGCGTTTGATGCCAAAGACCTCTCCCGACTATTAAAAACAGGCTCCTGCGACCGGTGTAATTTAATATATGCCGAGTTGGAGGGGTCAGACCTGCGCAAGGTACAATTGAAAAAGGCAATGCTATCTGAGGCCAACCTTCGCTGGGCCAACCTGGCGCATGCGAATCTCCAGGGGGCTGTGCTTGACGGAGCCGATCTGAGAAGCGCCAACCTCTCTTCAGCTAACCTTAGTAAGGCATTTATTAAGAAAACCGATTTGAGTCGGTCAAATATGCAGCTGAGTGACATGGAAGGGATCTATGCAGTTGATGCCAATCTCAGCTGGTCTAACCTCAACGAAGCCGATCTGAGGTCGGCTGACCTGAGTGGCGCTATTCTGTTAGGTGCCACTCTCAGAAATAGTAACCTGTATGGTGCCAATTTGAAAGGTGCTTATCTGGAAAAGGTTGATCTTTCAGGAGCTGATCTGCGTAAAGCCCATCTGGATGGCGCATACTTGGTGGGTGCCATCTGGACAGACGGTCGCCTCTGCAAAGAGAAATCCATCGGCCGCTGTGTACATTGATGTAACCGACACATTTGTCTTCTTTCAACGTAATTCTTCACTATATTCCTGAGCCGTAACCCTTCTTTCTCTTCTGTGTGAGATGTGGCATCATAAGATCATCAGCGATCGCACAGGAATTGACGATAACGGTCATCCTCCTGTCCAGATGGCCACTTGACAGGAGAAAATATGGATTTCAATGTTCCTGCACTAGAAGAATTAAATGAGGTGTTTTTAATCAGAATGGAGTTAGGATAAATATGGAAGACAAGCTACCATGCCACTTTGAGACCGGAATCTACCGACCACCTAGCGAAGGCGGCAGTTTTTCGCTGTTACTGCGGATCACCCGTAACTGCCCCTGGAACCGCTGCACCTTTTGTATGATGTATAAAGAAGAGAAATTTTCTCTGCGATCCCCGAAAGAGCTCAAACAGGAAATTGACTCGATTGCATCTATCTGTGATCAGTTGCAGGAAACGTCACAGCAACTCGGATACAGTGGTCAAATCAATCGAAATGTGGCCATGGATTTACTGGATAAAGAACCGGCGCTGCAGGCTCTCCCCGGCTACGTCATGGTTGTCAATTGGCTCATCTCCGGCGCAAAAACCGCATTTCTCCAGGATGCCAACAGCATCACGATGAGGAGTGAGAAACTTGTCGACGTGCTTCAGTACTTGAGGGCAAAATTCCCTTCTCTGGAGAGAGTGACCTCTTACGCGCGATCGAAAACCATCGCCAAAAAAGAACCGGATGAGCTGAAGGCTATTCGAGAAGCAGGCCTGGAACGCCTCCACGTCGGGCTGGAAACCGGTGATGATGAACTACTCAAGGAGATCAAGAAAGGAGTGACCAGCGAAGAACAGATTATCGCCGGAAAAAAAGCCATGGCAGCAGGGTTTCAACTTTCCGAGTACTGGATGCCGGGACTCGGTGGAAAGGCCAAAACCCGCCAACATGCTGAAAATACAGCTCGGGTTCTTAACGAAATCGATCCCAACTATATTCGTTCAAGGCCATTTTTCCCTTTCCCCGGAACCCCCATTCAGGAAGACTTCGCCAGTGGCAAGTTCGAACTGCTCTCTGTTGGGGAGCAGTTAACCGAACTAAAGATCATGATGGAAAAATTGGATTTCACAGCCAAGGTCTGCTTCGATCATGATGGCAATCACTGGACTGATGAAAACGGACGGAGACTCTTCAGCCTGGATTATGAAGGATACAAATTTCCGGAGGAAAAAGAGACTGTTTTGGCACTCATCGAGAAAGGACTTTCCGGATTTAATTAAAATGCCCAATCTCAGCTGATAACGCCAACGCTATAATCATTGTAATGCCTGTCCGCAGTTACGATTGTTTGAAACGAACACGCTCTTTCGAGAAACAAACTTCTTTCTTAAAACTTCTCCGAATTTTCATGGGATGATTTATTCTGACATGTAAAGTCAATCATAGAGTTTTCCGGAGGTAATATGGAAACGAAACAAGTTCAAGCATGGAAATACCAATATCCTATTTTGGGATGGGCCAAACTATTGATTAGTCTGTGTTTTCTTGTTTTACTGACGGGCTGCGAATCGGATTCCGATGACGCCGCTGCGGTCGACAATAATAAGCTGATTACCACCCAGTTCGGAAAAGTCATGGGAATCGACGCCAGCGCGGACACATTGAGTTGGCGAGGTATCCCTTTTGCGAAACCACCTGTGGGAGCTCAGCGGTGGAAGGCACCCCAGGACCCGGAGCCATGGACGACGACGCTGTCAGCAGACGAATTCGGAGATTTTTGTCCTCAATATTACGATCCTAACGGTGGTACCAGTCCCACAGAGGTGTATGGCGACGAAGACTGTTTATATTTGAATATCTGGCGACCAAATACAACGGATACGGATCTGCCGGTTTACTTCTGGATACACGGGGGTGGGAACAGTATCCAGATGCCCATTCTGCATAAATTCAGCGGCGCCAACCTGGCCCATATTTCGAACGTGATTGTGGTGACCGTCAACTATCGTCTGGGACCCTTCGGATGGCTTAGTCATCCCGCTCTCATGCAGGGAGTTGACACTGCAGACGATTCCGGGAATTATGGTACACTGGACCTCATCAAATCACTCACCTGGGTAAAAGACAACATCAAGGCGTTTGGGGGTGACCCAGATAACGTGACCATCGCCGGCGAATCGGCAGGAGCTTCCAATTCATTGAGCCTTATGATCTCCCCTCCTGCAGCGGGACTGTTTCATAAGGTGATTTCCGAGAGTGGCGGCGCCACAACAGATACCCTGACAGAGGGGGAAAGTCATGTGAATGCGTTGCTGGACAGGCTTCTGGTGGCTGACGGAACCGCTGCAGATTCAACAGCGGCGGCTACGGAACGGGCCAGCATGTCCAATACCGACATTGACACCTATCTGCGTTCAAAAACAGCCAAGCAGGTTATTGAGACATATCCGCCCGGGTCAGGTGGTATGATATCTTGTCCGGACAAATTCGCCGATGGCACCGTTTTTCCCAGCAACGGCTTCGACACATTCGATGCGGGGACATACACCAATAAAGTGCCGATCATACTGGGAACCAACAAGGAAGAGAGCAAACTGTTTATGTACAGCCTTGATTTTATGGCCCGGATTATCTCCGGAGATGCTTCTGCGGACGAGATAGAACTTTACAACCTGGCTGCCGGGTATTCGAGTGACAATTGGAAAGTTCGGGGGGTCGACAGCCTGGCCAGGAAGCTGACTGTTCATCAATCCGGAACCGTTTTTACCTATCAATTCCTATGGGGAGCAGGGGGAGAGGACAGCGTGATGCCGAGTCCGTTTGGCATTCTCCTGGGGGCTGCCCATGGGATGGAAATCGATTTCTTCTTCGGTAATGAAGATAGTCTTTTCTCGTCCTATGCCTTTAGCGAGGAAAACAAGGATGGTCGTGAAGCGCTTTCTGCTGCCATGATGTCTTATGCCGCGCAATTTGCCCGAACCGGTGATCCAGGGTCCGGTATTGCAGATGACCTGCTCTCCTGGACAACCTGGTCAAATACCAGCGGTGCGGATAAGGGGATCCTGTTTGATGCCGATTATGATGACAAGATTCTGGAAATGACAACAGTGGAGCTGACCGATGCAAGTGTGGCTGCTACCCTGGAAGCGGAACCCCGGGTGGATGAGATCAAGTCCGTCCTGGGCTATTGAGCAGAAGAGCACTACTGAATTGATTAAAAATCCCATCTGGGCCAAAAAGAAAGTATTTCTCTGCCATTAAATTGGAATTTAAAAATGGGATAGGTACTTTTTATGGAAAATTCAGGGAGAGACCGGAGGAAAACAGTCACAATTTGAGATTCAAGACATAGCTATCCCTTGTGATATAACCATTACTGTGGAGAGAAACGACTGAGAATAGCTGGACTAAGCGACTTTCTTCCACTCGTACAGGTGATGTAATCCACCAGGTTTTGGAGTAGAAATGACCTTTGCGGATGCGGATGGTTTCCTTTGAATCGCCCTTCTTAATGGTGAGTCCCTTCCCAAAGATAGATGACATCTATCTTTATTGTAATATTCGACATATTCTCTCATCAATCGCCGGAGATGATCTTCATTGAAGGCGGAACCTTCATTTTCGTTCACCCCGATATTGCCTTCTGGATTGTCAGCCGGAAAATCGAAAATACCAGAAGGACCGGGGCAAAAATTAACCCTCCTCAGAATCCAGCTTCATGATCTCCTCCTTCAACAGATCAGGGCGGTCCGTCATAATGCCATCCACTCCTTTTCCGATGAGCCGAACCATTTCATCCCTGTCGTTAATGGTCCAGGGATGAATCTTTATGTTAAATCGTTTGGCCCGACTGATAAAATCAATCGTGAGCACTTCAATCTCGGTACCTCCCAGGTTATAGGAAACGGGAACATGCAGGAATTCAGCAGGCGGCTGATAATCGGTCTCTGATTCGGCCGTCAGAAAATAGAATTCAATCGTCTCATCAGTAGAAAAATTAGTAAGGATCGAAGGATATGTTTCCCGTATCTCATCCAGAACATCCTGATGAAAAGAAACCAAAATGATTTTATCCTCTGCTCCGTGCGCTGTGATAATATCCATGACCGCATCCACCATGGACGGCTCCTGCTGCTTGATTTCGATAATCATGTATTTACCCAACGCAACGATTTCCACCAAAGCCGGTATAACGACCCCCGTGCCACGGTAAGGATAGGTTGCTCCATCATCCAAGGTGAAATTATACCCGGCATCGAGCATCCGAATCTCTTCAAAAGTCATATCGTTAACACTCCCGCTGCCGTTTGTGGTGCTATCTACCGTATCATCATGAATAACAACAACCCTTCCATCCGATGTGCCGTTCACATCCATCTCAAGGACATCAACACCGATGTCTATACTGTTCTGAAAGGCAATCAGCGTATTTTTCGGCCGAAGGTCCAAGCCGCCACCATGAGCGATGTTCAAAAAATTTTCCGATAAAAAGAGATTTACGTTGTCATCAGAATCCCCACTATCGGAGCAACTGACAGTTACAAACAGCAAAGTCATAATAATCAGTCCTAAAAAATGAAAACATACGCCCTTTTTCAGATCGCTTTTAATTTTCATAACCTGTTTATCCCATTCATATAAATTCATAAACTACAAAAAATCGGATCATCCTGTAACAGTCATTTTTAAAAATGATTTCATGCACACTCAAAATCGCCTACGAATCAAAAGATGATAGGAATTCGATTTATTGGAGTCAAGTGCTTTTTTTGGTTTTTCTGAAAAATAGCAAGATTGGAGAAGAATGAGATCTCTTTTTCAGGTAAATGCGAATTTATCAGGGCAATCTAAAACTGCAAGAAGTCTATCTGTAGATTTATCGGAACCGGAAACAAGACAAAACACTCTTCGAAACATCGCTTTGAGCCGCGGAGAACTAACCTGTAAAAGCCGGATTAGCGGACTCTCCCCACCAGGTTTCCTGAATGGCTACACAGGCGATAGATTTTCAACAAATAAAAAGAAATATTTTTCACTAATCTCAATCAGATTATTGGTAAATAAGTCCAGCCTGTCACCACCGTTTTAATTCTATACCAATTTAATTCATTTAATTTGGGATCATTCTCAACGCTTTAAAACTGAACCACTGCACATCTAATTCTTTTTTACTCCCTGCCTATCTACTTCTTTTTCGAT
>Ga0208904_1000654_pt1 | contig 27073 bp, 33 predicted proteins | sample AntAceMetag02UKB_FD_184774 | JGI IMG/M metagenome (GOLD analysis project Ga0208904, IMG submission 184774) | Saline lake microbial communities from Ace Lake, Antarctica - Antarctic Ace Lake Metagenome 02UKB (SPAdes) (version 2) | ecosystem: Environmental > Aquatic > Non-marine Saline and...
TCTATTTTGAGAATCTTCACAGGTTTATCACTGTCAACATAGTTTTGAAATGTCACATGGGTGAGATACAATTATTTTCCGGAAAATATAGGGAAACAAGTTACGAGCTCACATGTACGAGAGTCCCTGGGCGGTTGTGAGGGAGGAACAGGCTGGCGTCCCTCCCCCTGACGGAGGTATGCGACGAAAACAACAGGGAACGCGCCGAAAAAAATACTGAATCTTGAGGGACGAGCATCAAAGCGGCGCGCTCCGTGGCCTTTATCGGAATGCGATTATTTAAGTTTATGCTATGTAAGATTCAATAGAAACATAAAGAAAGTTGCAGGGCGTCAAAAAGTAGATAAGAATGAGGGTTCAAACCGTGTCAAAGTGACGCCCACGAGACGATATCAATTCTTGAGTATTTATATATATCGGCGATCTACTCAAACTAAAGGCCCTTATCAGATCGATGCAGCGTATACATTTCTTTTATTACGTAAAGTATACTAAGAAATAAAACATTTAGTTGTTATTATATATATATATTTCTATAAATTACAAACTATATATACTTATTATTAAAGTAAACCTTACGTAACAAATAAAAAGTATACGTTGAAAAGTTATTTATACCATTAACGCATTGGCTAATTCGAGGGTTAAACCGGGTCGAATACGTCACCCGTTGTTATTCGTATCGAGGCACTGGCCTTCAGGATATAGTGAAAATATGCGGACCTTAAAATTGTTGGCGATAAGCGAAGAAAAGCGGAGTTACGTTATAAAGATCGAACAACCGAGCGAAAAGGAGAAGAGAATACTGGAGCGATTCTATAATCTTGATAATAGATCATGGCGCGAGAAGATCGTGGAGGCCGCGAGCAGGTCGCTGGATGCTCGGGAGTCGGAAGAGGGCGCAATGTTGGATCTCTTGATCATGTTTATCTCCGAGCATGTGAGTGCAGAGGCCACAGCGGTCCTCAAGGCACTCAAGAACTATATGCTTGATCATCCCCGACCTGATAGCATTGAGCGCCTTGTTGCGGCCTTTCCATACATTATCAGCGGGAAGCTGGACGATGATCGTTTAATAGAATTGGCAAACGCGGGTTGTTGAGAGCGGAGGGATAATTATTATCATCTCTCACGATGAGGAGATACGAGTTTACTGGGACCGGTTTCTGCGGACCTGGGGTAAGTTCGCCGACAAGATGGGTCCGTATATGGATCTCCTGTATGCTCATTGTTTAGACGAGGAAAGGGGCGACGTTAAAATATCTTTGCGCGACGTTCAGGATTTTTCACAGGACTTTTTTCAATCCCTTACCTATGAACCCGCTCGTTTTATTCATATAGCCAATCAAGTCATAGTGGAGATACTGAAGGAGGTATCTAGATTATCCTTTATTGAGGACCATCCGCAGGCCATTCGTAAACAATCCCGTGTCTCGCTGTACGATCCGCCGAGTGTTCTTAACATAGACATAAGAAATATAAGAGAGTCTCAGCTCGGTCAACTCGTATCGATGGCCGGGACCGTTAAACGGATCGATGACGTCACGTACCGGGCATCAGAGGCCGCTTATAAATGTCGGCGTTGCGGAAGCGTTCTGCGCGTACCACAGAAGTATCTGGAAATGGTAGTGCCTTTATTCTGTGCCAAGGATCTCGGGGGATGTGGCCGCACTGCCGCACAGACTCGCTTCGATCACACTCCTGGCGCTGATATCAGCACTCGAACGCAGATAGTATACATCGAGGAAAACCTCGAGGATGTTGAACCGCAGAGCCAACCGGAATCTATCTACTCATTCATTGACGGGGCCGTTTGCGGGACTATAAACCCCGGCAATAAAATACGAGTTACCGGGTTCGTGGACATAATGAAACGCCGCCAGAAGCAGGTCAAACCCATATACGCTTTTTATTTTCGGGTCCTCGGGACAGACCGACTTGAAAAAAGATTCACAGACATAAAGGTCAGCGTGGAGGACATGGAGCGGATCGACAAGGCGGCGAAATCCCCGACACTGTTCCGGGACCTGACGCGATTGATCGCCCCTGAGTTGTACGGTATGGAGACGGAGAAACAGGCCGTACTCCTCCAGCTATTCGGAGCGCCCGAGTTCACGAAACCGACCGGGGAACATTTCCGGGGCAATATTCACATACTACTGGCCGGGGACCCGAGTACAGGGAAATCAAAGCTCCTGGAGTATATCGCATCCGTGATCCCTCGGGGCATCTATACATCGGGGCGCGGCTCGTCTGCGGCAGGTCTCACGGCCAGCGTAGAACGCGATGAGATAACGGGTAAATGGGGCCTGGTCGGTGGCGCGATAGTGATGGCGAACGATGGGATATGCTGCGTTGATGAATTGGATAAGATGAAAATGACCGGGGCGGATTCATTATTACAGGGCATGAGTACACAGGTGATCAAGATCGACAAGGCCAGCGTCCACGCTCAGTTAATATCTAAGACATCAGTACTGGCAGCGGCGAACCCCAGAGCCGGACGTTTCGAGGATAGTGTCGAGTTATCCGGACAGCTAAAAGTTCACTCGGAATTAATGAGCCGGTTCGACCTCGCGTTCATACTCCGCGACCTGCCGGATGAAGAGATCGACGAGGCCAGCGGATCGCATATCTTGACATACTGGGACGATGAGGACGCACTCCCTCTGGACCGGGACCTACTAATAAAATATATCTCGGTGGCAAAACGATATACGCCGGTTATCCCGAAGAACCTCAAGCGGGAGATACTTGATTATTATAAGGATATCCGAAACCGGTTTCATTTACGGAGCTCCATGCCTATCGATAAAAGGCATCTTCAAGGTATCATGCGTTTATCTATGGCCTCGGCTCGGGGTCGGTTATCCAACTTAGTGAACCATGAAGACATTGAACGGGCTACAACTATGATCTCTGGCTGCATAAAGGGATTAACACGAGATGGGACGATGGACGTTGACATGCTGGAGAGCGGCATATCCGGCGATACCCGCCAGCTCATGACCCGAGTATATGATATATTCCTCAAGCTGTGGGACGTTCCGGCGTACCGTGCTGGCGCTCCGGCCTCAAAGGTTATCGACATAGCGGCGACGGAATGGCAGGTCACACGAGAGCGGACAGCGGCAGCGATACGCCACATGGTTAAGAACAAAGATATTTATTCTATGGGCAATGAAGTTTATATAAAAAATGGGTGAAAACATGACGGACATGGAACAACGATATATAGAACTAAATAAGAGCATTGACGAACAAACCACCGAACGACAGAAAGATGAACTAAGACAGAAATTAATTGAAGAGGTCGAAGAGCTTCAAGGCCTCGTAAGGTCGAAAACAGAACAGGTACAATTAATTGATGATGAGTTCAATAGTAGATTTCTCGATAACCGAAAAGAACTTCAATCCATCACAGAGACATTCAAGGCCTTATATGATGGCGAGAATAAAACCATGAAGCTGGACCTATTGACCCTCAAGCTACCATCTTAGATGTAGACGATATTAAGGGAGATTGAGAAACATGAAAACGGATATGAGCGACAAAATAAACAAATGGAGATTGGATAGAATAGACTGTCCGTTCTGCGATAACAGGCTGGACGGTATTGATTATTACGATGATGAATCTGTTTCATCGGACACGTGCGTTATATGTGATTCGTGCGACGCGAGATTTAGTATGTCGAAAAACATTGAAATCGTGCGGAAAGCGGAATTTAAAATAAACAATGTCATTTCCGAACCATCTGATAAAATAGGATTACCGATAGTTTTCGAAGATGAAACACCGAACATCGGATTGTTCCTGAATGCCAGTGGCGTCATAGGGAAGCTTGCAGATCAAATTAAGTTTCATGACTATGAGGTTAAAGCGTTCGGCGATACGACCGACCCCTTTGTTATGTCAATCGACCTCGAACGATATTTCGAAGCGGGAGACAAATATATCGTGATCGGAAATTCGACGTTTTCCACGCAAATAGTACAAGATATAATACATGATTTTGATGATACACTCAAACCGGGAATTTCCGTGGATGTGACATTTCAAAACTATGTTGACAGTGATAAACCTGTGAAGATTCTCAAAATAGATGGTAAGGTAATAGATGATTATTACCTGCTCGCGCCCCGGATGGATTCATAGGTGAGACGGAGATCAAGGAGGACTGAAACATTATGGATAGAATATTATCAGTGGCGGAAATGAACATCATGCACGCGGCCTGCTGTGGTGGAAGACGGACGGCGGCGGCGTGTTGTATGTGGATTACCGGCGGGATGAGAAAGGGAGCGCATACCGCATCGAGGGCGACAATTTCACCCATCCGCGCATGTCCATAATGACCGTTCTGAGATCGATGGGACCGGGGCAGCAGACATTATTTTGAGGTGTATGATATGATGATAGATGGTAAGAGGATCGCCAGGGTATTCCCGACGAGGACCGGAGCGACGCCCACTGACGCATGGGCCTTTGTAGGCGCTCCACCCGTCTTAGATGTTGTAGCCGATGAGATCCATATCAGTGTAACGTTCACATGGGACATTCCGAAAGCGGAAAAGCTGGCCGTTCTATGGTCCCGGATCGCACCGGTAAAGATCGGCGGCCCGGCATTCAATCAACCGGGCGGAGAGTTCACACCAGGGTTATATATGAAGGAAGGATATAATATCACATCTCGCGGGTGTCATAATCGATGTTGGTTCTGCTCAGTATGGAAACGCGAGAACGGACTGAGAGAACTGGAGATCAAGGATGGTCACATTATCCAAGACGATAATATTTTGGCTTGCTCAGAGACCCACATCCGCGCAGTGTTCGATATGCTACGACGACAGAAGAAACGTGCCAAGTTTGTCGGAGGACTGGAAGCTAAACTTCTGGAGCCGTGGCATGTTGATCTTTTAAAATCCATCCGATTAGAGTCTGCCTTTTTCGCCTATGATACTCCTGACGATTGGGAACCGCTGATAAGGGCGGCGGTGATGCTACATGACGCAGGATTTAATCGACAAAAAATATTTTGTTATGTTCTAATCGGATGGCCAAAGGACACAAAAGAGGACGCAAATGGGCGGCTGGAGGCGGTTAAGGATCTGGGGATGTGTCCCTTTGCGATGCTATATAGAAATGATGGCGGGGATCGGAGAAGTGACTGGGGTAAATTTCAGAGATCGTGGGCGCGACCTGTGGTGATATATGCGAAAGATCGGAAGTGTATGTTATGATAAAAGAAGAAAATATAAAAAACTTGCCGACGTCGATGTTCCCGCTGAAGATGTTCGGCGATGATGCGACGAACTGCCAGGCATGTGTTAACCATGAGGCGAGTGTGACGCGCGTCCCGTGCTGCGGATGCCGGAGACTATTCCACTACAAGGGCGTACATAGCGGTGAGGACCATTATGAATCGTTCAATGCTCGAGCCCTGCGAATGAAAACGAGGCGACGGTAAAACATTAAGGAGGACTGAAAAAGTATGAAAGGCAAAACACTACACATAACGATTCCCGGCGAGCCGATACCGAAAGGGCGGCCACGGTTCACCAAGCAGGGACACGCATACACGCCGACCCGGACGCGCTCCTTTGAATCGTTTGTCAAGGACCAGGCGGATCAGCAGATAGATAAACCCATGCGCGGCCCTGTAATGATGGATGTGTGGTTCAAGTTCAACCGACCCGGGCGGATTCGCTATGCATCCGTGAATGGGGTTCATTCTGTCCCGGCTGCGGATGGTACAACGTGAGCAACGCCCTCAAGACACAGCCGGACGATCAGAGAACATACCGCTGGCTCGTGGACACCTTCTCGAAGGACAGTTTGGACATGGGCAATCTTCAGGACCGGTGCGAGGATGTTGGATATAAATATCTGGTCGATGTGCCGCTGGAACTCGCTGAAGCCATACTGGCGGAGATACGAAAATAAGCACGGAGGAACCGAAATGGATAACTGGGAACAACACGACCGCGTCCGACATATTTGGCACTTTTACAACCTTGGGATGTCGGATGAGGAAATGGCGGACGCTATGAGAATGAAAGGATATTGACCCTGTCTCTTATGAGGCTCAAAACGGCTAACGAGAATAATGCGGAGGAATAAAACTATGGAAATAGTGGAAATATATACGAAATCCATTGATGATTTCACTATCAAAGGACATGGCTTTTCCGATGAAGAAATAATCGAAACAATAGAAAGTCACATCGAATCAGAATTTGACCCTTGCACATATACGAAGGTAAAATCTAAGGAGGAAACATGGGCGCATTGGTGTTATTGTTTCAATAATGATGCTGATGAGAATATGCGTATGTTATACTTCAAAGATCGATACAAAGGGGTGAGGGGAGGATTTAAGGTTACATTAGTGAAAATGGAATAAACATCACGGAGGAATATATCAATGCCAGTAAGAGAAGCAAAAATTGAGTTTTGCTATAAGTACACGGTTTGTACTTGGTGCGATACTGTAATTGAGATGGATGAAAACTATCTATGGGTTTTGTTTGAATATTCTGAACCTCATTCTACTATTCCGTTGAAATATCATCTCGATTGTAATCAGCTTCCCGGTGATGAAAAGGTGAAGAAAGTCTTGTCCGATAATAGGCACAAGACGACTAATCCTGAAAATGATAACGATTAATTAAACAAAATGGAGGAATGAAATGGAAAATGAAACGGATATCTCCTGAGAAAATATGTCGCCTATGCGAAAAAGAATATATCTCCAGTCATCCAGGAAGGGATGACGAACAAGATCAAAGAATATTATGCGGAAACCCGCGCCGGCAGCAAAGACGGCGTTTTAACATGTACTCCTCGATTGCTCGCAGCTTTGATCCGATTCAGCGAGGCAGTTGCGAGAGCTCACCTTTCGGATATCGTGACGGCTGATCATGCGGATATCGCCATTGCTCTCATCGATTATTATCTTGGAAAAGAGGCTTCGATTGAGAGGGGCGGGATCGATAGGCTTCAAAGTACCATGGTATCGCCACAGCGTTACAATGTCAGCAAGGTCCTGCAGGTCATCGGTGAGCTGCAGCACGAGGTTGAGGACTACAAGAGGAGCGGAGTGCCCCTGGTCGAGATAAAGGCCCGATGTGAAGTGGAAGGAATTACTTCGGATTCGGTCGATGCGACTATGAACCATCTTCAACAAATGGGCGAAATTTATCCCTGCGCCGGTGGTTTTAAACCTAAATTTCATTTTTAATTTTAATGGTGAAATACATGGATCATACACTGAGAAAAAATTCAACGGCGGGGACCTGTGGGACCTGCCGGCGCAAAGTCAACGAACGCGATGATCGGAAAAATCAACCGACTCGGGGGATGTGCTACGATTGTATTGAAATCTTCCTTCGGGTAGGATTAACAGCTCTTTGCGGCAGGATCGAGCGGGGAGAACCCCCATTCGGTGAAAAAGGTGTCCCGGACACCCCCGGAGTTACAGCCCCAAAGTGTCCATCCGTGAATTCTAGGGACGATCTTTTCAGAAACATTATTTCAAATTCGTCCCAAAAATGATGAAGAAATGTAAGATGGAAATTGCGATGAAATCCGTTGTCGAAATTCGACGATTGTGGTATAAAAGGAGGAATGATATGGAAAATAGGCAAGATGATGGTTTTGGTCTTCCCCCTCGATTTATTCAACAGATAAAAAAGATCATAAAAAATCGGATGGGTATTAGAAGAACCGAATGGATTGAATTAAATCTCGAGACGAGAATAATATTAATAAAAGAGGCTAAGTATTTATTCAACTCAGAAATGATCTTGAAATTTGGATCGAAATATAATTATCAAAAGGATTGGGCAAAAAGGCGGGGATTTGCATCCTACTATGATTATCAAGAATCTAAAATTCGAGAGAACGGCTTTGAAAATCGTTTTGATTATAATACCTGGTTTGCTAAAAGTAATGGATTCAAGAATTATTATGACTACCAGTTATCTCGATTAAAAATGGCAATAATTCAGAGAATTCATGTCGATACCGCTGGAAAGCGGGTTTTGTGTCCTCATTGCAAGGAGTTTTCCGATTGGTATTATATCGAACAGAAAACCGCAACATGCAAGTTATGCAGAAAAAGATTTCGAATGTTCGATATAAAAAAGTACGATCCGGCAACGATATCGAAAAGGAAGGTAGGCCCAGCTGGAACATGCAAACCGGAAATTCCCTCATCGAACGAATATATATTAATTCCAGAGCTCCCGGGGGAGGGCCCCGGTGATCAATTTTGATGAATTTACCTATTCGCAGAAGTACCACTTATGCGAACTTTCGCGGTAATAATAGTATGAATTTACGAACAGGGGGAAACGAAAAATGACTAAAAATGACGATGTCGCCCGAAAAGCGAACCGAAATAAGGTCACGCAGCGGGATATTTTTACTCGGGAAGAGAAGCACCGGTTCATGAAGAGCATCGAGAATTTCGAGGAGCTGATCATGGCCCGGTTAGGATTTAACGGCGGTCTCCGGGTGAGTGAGATCGTCAATCTATGCGTCAAGGACGTTCTGATCGATGATACTGTTCTCCATATCCGGGATTCAAAACGGAACAAGAGCCGGTACGCTTGCATCGACCGGGCTACGGTGCAGCTCCTTGCGTGTTACGCGAAGGACCGGGGCCTAGGGAACGATGATACCTTTTTTACGGTGACGACGACGAGAGCCCTGCAGAAACGTTTTAAGAAAATATTGAAACGCAGCGGGATCACCCGGATAAATCCCACTCCCCACACCATGAGACATACGAATATTACGATGCTGCTCGAGAAGGGAATGGAACTCGAACAAGTCAAGGAACATGCCGGCCACGACAAGATAAGCACGACAATGGATTACACCCATTTGACCTATCACACACGTGCCAGACGGTACGACGAGATCATGGGGGAGTAGATGACAACGTACATCCATTATCGATTAAGAAGTTCCGGAGTCCGGATCGAAATACTTTGCGAGAGAAAACATTCATTCCGGGCAGAAAAGGGAACAAATGACATTTTCAAAGTGACCTGCCCGAGATGTAAATTTCTAATCAATCGCTCGGTTAAAAGTTTCTTGAGATGGCACTGGAAAATTAAGGAATTTCAAGAATACCCGCGAGAAGTAGAGGATTTCATTCCGTCAAAAAAGGTATTTCTATTAAAAAAGAAAGGTAAACGTGCTTGCCCGAGCTGCGAAAGTAGGAACTTTACATTGACTGTGATTAGATTCGTTAAAAAAACCTATGAGAATAGCCGGCACGTGAAAAGAAGTATTTCCCCGGTTCCAGGAAAATCAGAGATAAATCTGTGTTGTCTGGACTGTAATTTTGAATGGACCGAATTTGAAGGAAAATTGAAACCTGGAGGCTGAAAAATGAAAGACGGAAAATTGATGACACTACCGGAATTGATTCTTCGGATAAAAGCGGAGAATTCCATGCAGATGCAGAAGTGGGGAGTGCAGGACCACGACGGATTCACCGAGCTCGAGCAGGGGGCGGCCGCATGAACCGGGATAAGTTCTTTGCGAGGTTGCACGGGGCACTATACGGCTTTATGTTGGCGTTTCTCCTGACCATTTTCAGTATAGTTTGTATCTCTACAACGGACCCGGAGGGTATTTTTATCGGATTATTCTCTCTCGTGGGCGCCATATATTTTTACGGTATTGGATATTTCACATTTAAAAATCCCATCCGCTGTAAGTGTCCACTCTGTAACGAAATATTCCTGTATGATGAATGTCTCCAGGTCCACCTGGCCAAGAATCACGGACCTATAAATGTTCATCTCCGGATGGACTCCCGGCGTTCAAGTAGGGTATTTGTCTGGAAGGTCCACCGCCAATATATTCATCTGTTGTCTATGAAAGTGATCGAGGAAGTGGAAAAATGAAGGGAGATCCCGACAAGGAATTCCTGATTCGCCAGATACGATTTCTCGACCGGATACTAAAGGGAGTGTATTCAGCGAAGAAAATTAAACTGCATTTTGTAACGAGAAGAATCAAAAGGAGAGTGATGGCGTGAGTTTTCAGACGAATGTTGACCCTTTCGATCTGTGGACGCTCGTCCACATCGGGGTAACGTTGTTTTTGGGGATCGTCGTGGGTGTAATGTCCCGGGACAACCCGAAACTCAGTAGAAAGATGGTCCTCGGGTATTTTGTCTTCCAGGTCGGAGTGTTCATATTGGGCCTGCTAATCGTCGCCTGGGAGATCGTGGAGAATCACGACGTGTTCGCTATGCTCGGGAACGTGAACGAATCACAAGCGAACTACATGGCTGATATCTTCGTTGGAATCGTGTTCATGCTCATCGGGTATGCTATCGGACGTATGAAACGGTGGCGTCGATGAAGCTCACGAAAGCCGACCTGATCGGGCTTAGTATTGTACTCGCCGTCTGCTGGATGGCGGCGAGTTTTATTTTTGTTTGCTTTGGTTTGTCGGTCCAGTATTCGATATTGTTGGGATTGGGGTTCTGGTTTGGGCTGTTCCTGGTGTTGGTGATTGGGGCGATACTGTGGTCGTTTCTGATGGATACCAGAAGAAAGATTTCGGGGGAATGAATGGTGCCCTGTTTCGGTGTGAGGGTGAAATGTCCCTCGTGTGGAGATGGGGCGTATTGGTTGATAGACCTGATATCATCATACCAGCTGAAGATCCAAAACATGGAGTTCCAGCTGTGGAGTATCGAGGTCTATAAGGATAATACCGCCCGGGTAGTCTGTAAGGAGGACACAGACAGGGATGAAGTGGTGGAGCAAGTAATCGAGTACACTGATTTTCCTTTCGATTACGAATTGTGGTGCGTTAATGGCGTAATCATACTCAAATCAGAGTATTAATCGTCGAGATCCGGTCCGTCTCTCTCCCAAGTTGCTTTTTTTTTAGTTCGTCTTTACCCCCAGGAAACGTACTACTACGTAGTAATGTAGTGCCGAAGTACTCGGCACGTGGGAAAGAAAAGAAAAGACCCCGCAGGAAAGAAAGAACTCGACACCCCCCAATCCCCTTCAAATGCTCTCGCCCTTTCCGCCCCCGCCTTCGGGATGACTGATACCGATTGAATTGTTTATTCAATGCGATACCGTCAAGGAATATAAAGGACTACAAAACCTACCGCTTACGCAAATAGCGATGCGGCTGCCCCTCCCATGGCCTTATTCCCTATATTTTCCGGAAAATAATCACTTTTCATCCGGAATATGAACGATAATGATGTCCATACCGCTTACGCAAATAGCGATGCGTTTATTCCTCCCATGACCCCTTTTTTCCCTATATTTTCCGGAAAATAATCACTTTTCATCCGGAATATGAACGATAACCATATCCACCGATTTCATCGGTAACGACGGCGCTTTATGCTCCACCTGCGGCCTGCCCTTCAATGTATATTTCAGTGGAACCGTCTTCTGCACCGGTGTCGTCCTCTGGATCTGTTGCGCCATTTGGGGCGGCGCATATCCCCGAAACCCCGTCATCACCGTTTCAACCTCCGCCATGGGGATGTCCTCTACCGGCCGGCCGAGGCCTTCCTTCTTTCGAGATCCCTTTTTGATGGCGATGATCAGGATCATGGCGATAATGAAGACGATACCGATAGTCCCGAGCATCAGCGTCAGGGCCCTTGATTCGTTCTCTCTCATGGCTTCCTGCGCCGTCTGTGGCGTTTCATCGTCCTCCGGAATGTCCTGCTCCCACGCGTCCGGATCATAGGGATAAGCATCGTCTGAGTTGCTCACGCCGTCGCCGTCAATGTCTTGGTCAAGGACGTCGGGGATGCGGTCGCCGTCGAGATCGGCAGGGAAGGATTCATTGTCGTAAGGGTCGGTAGTGGCGTTCTTCTCCATATCGTTGTCCCAACCGTCTCCATCCATGTCATGGTCTTCGAAGTCGGGTATGCCGTCATGGTCCAGGTCCGGGACTTCGAGGTCCTTGGGAAAGGATTGGTTGTCGTAGGGGTCGGTGCCGGCATCTGACTCGATGGAATTGTTGAATCCGTCGCCGTCGATATCGTCGTCCACCAGGTCGGGGATTCCGTCGAGGTCCTGGTCGGACGGATAGGATAGATTGCCCCATTGGTCGGTATCGTATACTATCTCGATGCTGTTGTTCCATCCGTCGCCGTCGAGGTCCTCGTCGATGTAGTCGAGTATGCCGTCGTTGTCGAGGTCCTGGGGAAAGGATAAATTATCGTAGGGGTCGGTGAATGCGTTCTCTTCTATGGAATTGTTGAATCCGTCGCCGTCGATATCGTCGTCGAGGACGTCGGGGATCCCGTCGAGGTCCTGATCATCCGGATAGTCCTTCGATAGTTCCGGGTCCGTGCCGACCGCCCCCTCGATGGTGTTGTTCCATCCGTCGCCGTCGATGTCATCGTCGAGAACGTCCGGGATCCCGTCGAGGTCGATATCGGACGGGAAGTCATCAGGTAAACGGGGATCGGTGCCGGATAAGTTTTCGATGGTATTGTTCCACCCGTCGCCGTCCGTGTCGTTGTCGTAATCGTCGGGGATGCGGTCGCCGTCGAGATCCTGGGGGAAGGATGCGGAATTGTTTTGGTCTGTGGAGTATAGCAGCTCGTCGGTGTTGTTCCATCCGTCGCCGTCTATGTCGTTGTCGTTGAGATCGATAATGCCGTCGAGGTCCCGGTCCCGGTAGGCACGGAGTTCTATGATGCAGTTCGGGGACGTTGTGAATGTGGTGGAGTAGGTGATATTATCGATTGTGATGTTGGCGGAGTAGGTGTAGTTTATAACCTCATAATGCGCCCCACTCTGGTTTAAGAAAGAATATGTTGCATTGGTGCAATTCTTGTAGAACGTACCATCCCGATAAACGTTATAAGTAAGCTTTTCTGCTTCATTATTCAGATATGTTCTAATTGTTATACTATTATAACGTAACCAAGTTCCTATGACTTTCGGGCCTATAAATAAGCAGTTATCGAACGTTGTTATATAGCGAGCTACGACTAAATTAATAAACGTGGAATTTTTAACTTCAATACAGTGAAAATCATCTAAGTTCCTTACAATGCAGTTTTTTACTAATCCTGGCGTTTTGAACTTTTTCCCATTTTCTATTATTGAGTAATTAAAATAGCCTTTTCCATTACTTATTAATATATCTTTACCATTTAGATCAATGCTACAATTATCAAAAGAAATTATTCCATTGGAATCTATTCCGTCATCAATCATCATTATGTCTTCATTATAAAAGTGTGCTTCCTCTCCCGCATTTACTGTGATTCCATTATAATTTTTTCCGGAAACTGGATTTATGGATAATATTACTGAAACCAATACTCCAAACAAGATAATACATTTTTTTAATCCCAAAAGGCAACACCTCTTTTATTTGGCCTTCATAGTATAACTTTTTAACAATTAACAATCTCTTCAATCTCTTTAAGCTTTTCTGCTACTTTTTTACCTTTTCAGTGAGGTAGTAGTTTTTTGATTTGAATCCACTTTTGTTTTTCCAGAGAAAGGTATTATTTTCCGGAAAATAATCTCTTTTACTTTTAAGTCTCATGGATATCAATTATTCGTCATTGCAATGTATTTTTTCCGAATCTCTAAGAGATCCCGGAGTACGTCGCCTTGATTATTGATATCGGGCTTTCCTAGTTTCTCGGATGCAGTGAGTAATAAGAATTCTTTCGCTACTGCGTTGTCTTTTATATGTAGCACCTTCATTTCCACACCAACAAAATATATTTCTTTCAATCTATATATATTTAATCTAAGAAATCTACTAAATAGTAGAAATAGGTCAAAAACTATGTTGTCTATATATTAAAACATAAAGTATATATATTCAGCTCCACCGTGGTCTTAATTAGAAGATATATCGAATGAAACCTCGGAGGAATGATAATGAAAAATAAAATGATAGGAATAGGGGCCGTAGCGGTCCTGATATTGTCGAGTCTCATGGTCTTGATGTCGATCATGATAATAGTACCTGAAGAAGCTGAAGCATTGCCTCAGAACCCACCGGTGGCATCTGGAACGCTTGCCGGTGACGGAAGACCTATCTATGATGTTACAGCTAATTGGGAAATACAACCTGGAAACGATGTTTATTATGAAGATATCATAATAGACGTTGATAACAATTTTAATATTTACATGATGGGCGGAGACTGGGAATTACGCAATGTTACAATTTGGTTCAGTACTACATTAGGGAGTATTTTAGCACCTAATGGAATTTACATTTCTGGCGGAAATACAACATTTTATAATGTTTCCATCGAACATAAAGGCAGAGCAACTTCTGCTGATACTGAAATGAATTGGTGTTTCAGCATGGATGATGAGGGAAGAGAAAAGACTGTTCTTTATGATCCATGTACCGAAAGAAATGGATCGTGTAATTTCACCATGTTCAACTCAACATTCAACCTTTCCGTAGGCGGGGCCATGGTTAACGAATTCTTGGTTCTCGGTGGGAACTTTACAGCATACAATTCAATTATTGAAATGCCTGAACAGTTTTACGGAAGTGATGAAAATATCACCTATGTTAACTGCAAAGTTGTGGGGAACCACACATTCAATGATACAGTCACAACGATAAATTGGGTTAATGGGCATTATGTTACATTTCAAGATAATGATACAACCTTGTGGGATTATTCTATTGAAGATGCTGAAGGAGATTCAATGTCAGCAAATAATCAATCATTGGTGGCTAATACTGGCTTATCAGCTTCGATGATGTTTGCACCGGATGAAAGTTGTCATTGGTTTACGGCTCTTAACAGGACGGAAACGAGTACGGGAGTAGTGAACTCAACAAACTATTATCCGTTCAAATTATCTATTGATAAACCAACACTGAATACGGATGAAACAAAGTTCACCTTGAAGGAGTATGCAACAAAGGAACACACGTATCAGAAGTATGATCTGGATCTAAATCAATCCTCCGGTACGTTCAACATCACTGAGTTGTATGAAGATGCTTACACTACTAAAGTTGTCAAAACGTCCACACTCACCTTCAGTACCGCCCAGGCGGATATTTATATCAACGCACCCACGACCATAGATTATACTATTGATTGGGTCGATTGGACGAAAGGTAATAATTCGTATGTCGATACCACTGCATACGGTTCGTACTCTCTGGACTACGTGACGCTAAGCGCGAACGCAGGTAATGATTTTGTGATTGAGAAGGGTTCCACCCATTTATTCGATTTCACCAGCTCTATCGGTGAGAATACCATCTCTAACTACTCCTGTGTGATCACCGCCGCAAACGGGACCGTGATGAATACCATTTATGGCTCTCTCTCGTCGCTCCGGATCAACTACACGGCTACCCGGGCCGGGGAGTACATCGCCACGCTCACCATTGAGGATGAAGAGGAGGCAGTGGACGTAGATTCGGCCACCGTCGCCATCACGACCACCACGGCAACGACGACGACCACCAGCTCGGGATCCACGACGGCCGCAGCGGGCGAATGGAGCTTAATATATCCGTGGTACCATATTTTCTACATTTGGGAATCTGAATGGTGGAATGCGATATTCGTTGATGGCGTGTGGGCTCTGCTGACCAACCTGACGTTCATCGCGATTACAGTGGCTTGTCTGTTGTTATTCGGATTCGTGGAGTTCTTCACCCACTTCTCCTTCATAGACATCGTCAAGGGCAGGAGAAAGAAATAGACCTCCGGACCGGAGTTCAGGAGGTTTAATATGAGGCAATATCGTACATTAACGTTGGCAATATCGTTTATACTCGTGTGTGTGGCGGTATTGCCTTGCTTTGTTATGGAGGGGGAGGCGGCCACCGGCGAACAACTCGCCTGGCGCTGTGATCTTGGCAATAAGTTAAGTGATTCCTACCAGGTACCGAAGATCATGGATCGCACGGTAACGGTCAAGGGCGAGGATACGGACGGGGCGGACGAAGGGGCGATACAGATTCAACCGATTCCCGACTTTACAAATATATTAAATCTGTCGGGAGAAAATGAGATGGTAAGTGGAATATACGTCAATCCGAACAATAATTGGGCATATGTTTCTACTGCAAAATGGGTTTTTGATAATTATGCCGAAAGAGACCTTGTTTATCCGGGTTCATTATATACTTATGATCTCGATGATCCAAATGCGATACTGGTGGAAAGAAAAGTAGGAACATTTCCTTCAGCCATTCGGGATATTGGATTTCATCCGAATCCGGCTAAGAATTACGCTCTTGTTTTATTCGGAACTGACGATTCGGTTGACTCATCGGTAAAGATTCTCAATTTGGCTACTTATGCCCTTACCGATGTTGAGCAGGTCGGTGGAGTAACTTCACTGGATTTTAATACCGTCGATTTTACTGAAAATGGCGATTATGCGTTCGTCGGTCTTGATGAGCGTTTGCTCTGCATTTTCATGGATTCCGACCGTAAGCTATACGATATCGACAATCTGGAAGATAGTCTTACACGGGAATATATGGTCAGAGAGACCTACAAGGTTTTCATAGAACAGGAATATGATAACGATGATTGGAATACCGATTTTGTAGTTGAGAATCCACCGTTAGACCCGGCATCGACCATATTAGGATATCTAAATGGTTTCCTCGTCGATGAACAACTAACAACCTTGGCAACGGTTCTTTATGCTATCGGTATTGCTGTCGCTGCCGCTGTTGCTATTGTCAGTCTTTTTTTCGTGGCCACGGCCTTAGCCTTTCTAGCCGCTGCCCCCTTCGTTGCTTGCGCTGCTAGTTCGGTTGCCATTGGTCAAACTGTACTTGCTGCAACCGCAGCAACAGCAGCAGGTTATCATGGAGGTCAAATGGTCGATGAAATGATTGAGGATACTGATGGGGAGTATTATCTGACGGAAGAAGAGATGATGCGCTTATTAGTTGAATGGTTCGCTCGTATGGTCAGTGATCAAGGAATAAGTGATATTGAAATTATCACGGAAGATGCTGGCGCGGGACCTGAACTACTGATCACCGGTCTCGATTATATTGCCATTATGAATAAAACTCCCCCTCGAGTGAATGGTAAACTTCTTTCGGATGTCCCGGCTATCGAGAAACTTTACGGGTCTCCGGATATTACAGAGAAGTTTTATACACATACGAGCGGTCAAAACCTTTATCATAAGGAGACAGTAGATCTTTCCAGAGAAATGTGGTCAAAAATTGTTACTTCCGAAACCGGAGAATGGTATATTTTCGGCAATAGGATTGACGTTGAAGCAGATAATGTACATGCTGGAACTGGTATGCCTATCGGGATAACTGGCTATACTATAACGCCCATTTATCGAACTTTCAATCCAAATACTAGAGTGTTATCGTCAACTGAAGAAATACTGTTTTCAAGAAGTCAAGGTACTGATTTCTCACTGGTTGCCGCTGAATCTTATAACGACGATATTGTGTTATTCTTGAAAGGCTTCAATATTGATAATGAACTAAAAGGATACATGTCATTCTTTCCGAAGGGAGGCGTTTCTTCTGAACCAATTGAGACCGTTGATTCTGATGGAAAGAACTTCATGCCGGTTTCGTTTGAACAAATTCCCAATAGTAACGATGCTATTGTGGGTTCGGATTATGGATTATATCGTTATAATTCGAATGACTATTATTCTGCCGGTTCTGCGGAATTTGATTCCTCTCTCGGTTATGATGGTGTTAAAAAGACTTACTCAGAGTATTACAACATTGCGGACAATATCGGGATTGTCACTATGTCCTGGGAAGATGACGTGGCATTTGTTCCGGGGTCTACTGTATCGTGTTGGGTGTCCGTGACCGGTGGCGATAACTACGCTGACGGGGAGTATGGATGGCACGAAGTAGGTAATGGGATCCCATTCAGCATTATGGATTATTTCAACTGTAATACTCCAACCGGGCGGGCTTTATACAAGGCATCGGACCTTACGGGCTTCCAATACCGGTTTAACCTCACCGGTGACGGGAGCACCACGCCTTCAGTGGTTAATGTAGACGTGGATCTCATTCAGGTATCACCCCCGGAATTCACCCTGAATATCAAGAGCCCTGTGGATCCTGACACTGCCGACAACGTGGAGTTTTTTGTTACCTGGAAGGGAGGAAGTAACACGGCCATCCATTCGGAAGTGTTTTTCTCGTGGGATTACGGTGATGTGGATTCCGGCCAGGAAAATACAAAGAGCGGATTCGGTCAAATGGTGGGTACGCACCGGTATATCAAGGGCGGTTATTACGCCCCCAAGGTCAACGGGTCTTATACCGTGGACGTATACACTTTCACCTATGAAGCGACGCTCCCGCCCGTGTATATTATCAATCGGAATCCGATCCCGCGTGTCCGGGACTCCGGAGGGAGATCTCCGGACTTGATAATGTTCACTTCCGGGGATGCGGTGGATCTCACTGCAGCGGATCCTGTTGAACCCAGCAATGATCCCGATGGTACGGTCATGAATTACACCTGGCAGGGACTCCGGGATAATCCTGGGACCCGAACCTTTGGTACTACCGCATACGTCACCGGGAACACCACGGTCGCCCAGGTGAACGCCTTTGGTTTCGATGAACGCAGCTTCACGCTGGCGGTCAGGGACGACGGAGACCGATTGGGCAACAACAAGAAGACGACAACCCATACCTTTCTTTACCGGGTGTATTACGACAACTGCCCCCCTACTGCGTCCGGGACTCTCGCGGCCACGGGAATGACTCACAGCGCCCTGGATGAAAAATATAGAGTACAGTACGGCCAGCAGATCACGCTCACGTCCACGTCCATCGACAGGGACGGCGATGGTATCAAGGAAACCCGGGCGAGGTTCGTTAAAGGTTGCACCGGTGAAGTGAAATGGACCTCTATGAGTGTCGGGAATATATTCACCTTGACCCCGACCATAAATGATCTCGGGGAATACGACGTGCAGCTCAACGTCACTGATAACAGCGGAAAATCGCATGATAATTCGGGATGGGTTTCTATTGGTACTCTCCGGGTAATGCCGGCCCCGGCTACCGGTGATTGGACCATTACCGGGAATCTGACGCTGGAACCGTATTGTGATGATACGCTCCTCGAGATCCAGATGAACGGTAATATCATCGTTTCACAGGGCGCTAATGTGGTCATGAAGAACGTAAGTATAGAGTTCATCGACCCCGCATCCGGAGACGGTATAACTGTGTATCAGGGCGCAAAACTGACCATGTATGACTGTAATGTTGATGCGTGGTGGGAACAGAATTCGATCATGTCCTGGCACGCCTATTGGTATGCCGATATCATTGGCGAATTCTATGCCTATGACTGCCTGTTCTCCCACGTCGGCCACAAGAAGAATCCGATCACGAATGACGAGGTTTCGGGCATCACCTTCGCCGATTACCGCCCCCTGGGATCCGGACAGACGTTTTACGGCAGGGGTCTCCTCAGGGATTGTGAGATATACGCTGCTCAGTCCCACGGGATCTCGACGCGCAGCATCTACCAGGTGGAGGTCCGCGAGTCCATAATTCATCATTCTCTGGATGAATCGCAGAATTCGCCGGTGTACCAGAAATATACGGTATCGAGCCAGGTTTATGTTTTCAAGGGAGCGAACCTGTATCTCCTTGATACTCGAATCAATACTACAGGCGGGTCGAGTTCGGGTTATGGGGTTTATGCTGCAGGCACCTTGAAGATGGACGGATGTACGCTGGAGAACAATGATCAGGCAGATATCCTATCCAACGGCGGGACGCTGTACGTGACTGATTCCTTTTTCGGTTATTCTTGGAATGGTATTATCATCCATAACGGTGAGCAGTATTTCGAGGACAACATCATCGTTTCTCATCGGAAAACCGATAATGAGGGAGTCTGGATCGAGGACACGGACAACACCGGGACCTTCATCAATAATACGGTTGAGGGTTACAACACCGGTTTCTATTCCGCTTCGAATATTGTGCTGTCGATTTACGGGAACAAGCTCAAGAACGTGGGTGCTCGGGCGTATGCCGGTGGACGGCTGTATATGTACAACTACATAAGGCTGAAGGTCACCGACAACGGGCAGCCCAAGGAAGGAGCTGAGATCAACGTCACGACCAATGGTAACGAGGTATGGGACGGGGAAACGGACGCTAACGGTGAAACGCCATGGTTGACCGTGATGGACAGGTCCTACACGCTCGATAATCTGACACAGTACAACACCACTGCCACGGTCACGACTTACGGTTATTCCGAGAGTTACCGGGTGAACACCAGGGAGTCCGGGACGACGTTCACCTATGAAGCCCGGAAACCCGTGCCTGTGGAAGAACCTGCAAGTGTCGGTTCGGGGTCCTCCTGGTATTCCAGGAAGTCCGGAGACGGGTTTTTCTCTCTGAGTATGTTCTGGTGGATAATCATCATATTCACATTCGCGTGCACCGCTGGCCTGGCTGCAGCATTGATGAATATGGATTACAAGGAGGGGGGGGTGATCGCCCTGGTCGGCGGCGTGTTCCTGACTCTCATGATGATGTTCGTGGCGAATGGGTATGTGTGGGGTGCCATTCTGACCGGTGTTGTGGTGGGAATAATCGCCTGGTTGATCCTGGATAAGATCGGGATCATAAAGAAGGTACGGGGGTGAGGAGCCTGCCAGCTGGAGGTAAGAAGGTCGGCGGCGGTTTGTCCGATACCAAGGGCGAAAAGTCTCTGACCATCTTTTTTATTTTGCTTTTTCTGCTAATCGTGGGCTTCGTGCTCACCGTGTATAATCCGGATTTCGGTGGTATCGGGACCTTCATCCGGGCGAATTGGTGGTGGATGCTTGGGACCGGAGTTCTGATATTGTTTGCATGGCGAGCCTATCAGAAGGTTAGTCTATTCCCGCGTTTGGAGAGAGTCACGGTCGGCGGCGGTGGAGGAAGCGGAGGAGGTGGAGGCGGGAGCCGGATCATGACCTTTCTGAAGATCGTCCTCGTAGGAATCATTATCATCGTCGTCCTGTGGCTGCTCCTTCAAATATTCGAAATGCTCGGAATATTCGGCGGCTTGGTGTCCGATATTGGCGATTGGGGTGGATGGCCCTGGAACTGGTGGTGATATCATAGCGAAAACTATGGTTGAGGAAGCTACCCGGTCGATGAATATCGTGTATTTCGTTCTGGCTGCCGGCTTCGGTTGGTTCGCCAATTATGAGTTCGTCAGGTGGGTGATCGACCGGACCAGTATGTGGCTCGGTATAACTGCGGAGATGATGGTGTACCCGGTGGTTTTCATACTGGCTATCCTGGCGTTCTGGTTCATTGTGTCGAAGTTCGGTTCCACTATTAAAATTGTGGTAGCGGCGACGTTCTTTGGACTATTCGCCCACTGGGTAACGCTGGTCATTATAGAATCCGAGGGCATTGATACCGCAGGCTGGTGGTGGATCTGCATCGATGCGGCTCGTGATATTATCGGAGGTGTTGTAATTGGTTTCTAAATCGAAAACGAAAAAACCCGGGCCGAAAGCATGGTTCATTCTCATTTCCATCGCGATTCTGCTCGGCGTAATGTGGCAATCGGGACTGTTGGTAGCGGCAGCCGTTGAGGGTGAGAGCTGGATGGTATGGCTCTCCCTGGTACTGATGGCCGGGACTATGATCGTGCTCCTGGCGGCCAGAGAGAAGAGGAGGGCCTGAGATGGCAGCAAAAAAGACGTCGTTATTTCTGGTTTTCATCATGATAGTGCTGGCAATTGTGATGGGATATCATCTCACTGTAATGCTGGACTGGGTACGGGGACACTACCCCTTCGTGCTGTTCATTACAGGGACCGTGATCATCATCACAGCGAAAATACTGCTACGAAAACGGAGGCTCAATAATGGCACGAACTAAGGGACTGTTCCGGAGAATCGTTTTCATGTCGCTGCTGATCATCATTGCGGCGGTCCTGGTAGCACGTAGCGAGGCAGCTCTGAATTTTCTTCAAGAGTACTCCGTCGTTATTACTGTCTCCATGTCATTGATATTTCTCCTTGGGTTCTTCCTTCGATGGAAGCACAAGGATACAGCTTAATTTACGCTCGATTCAAATCGAGAGGAGTACGGTGGCCCGTACTAATGGGGGCTTCGGTCCCCGCCTCGGGCTGCCGTCTATGGAAGTGATATAATGCGGGCCACCATAATAGTAATAATAATCATTGTTCTTCTTCTTCCCTCTGTCGCAGGGCACGACCCAACCAGCGATATCAAAGATGTTCGTTTTAAAAAACACAATTTTCATGAGGATGAGGCGGTATCGTTCGAGTTCCGGGGATATATCTCAGGGATGGAAAAGGAGAGGACCACCGTTAAGATATCCATACTCGAGGGAGCGACGTTCAGGCGGTGGGACGTTGCGACCCATGAGATCACCGGAAAGGAGTATTTTCCGGAAAATATAGGGAAACTGCCGCTGGGGAACAGGTCGGAAAATACGTTCTCCATCATCGTCGAATTCATTTTTCCGGACGGATATCATCATACTGAGATCACGAATATCGAGGTAAAAAAGAAGCCGGTGTATTATTCTGCAGAGTGGTCCGAGGACGGGCGGTCCTTCGACTTTTTCAGCCCCGATAATTTCACTGTGAACTTCGTTTATTCGTATGGCGCCATGGAACAGAATTCCACGATATTCCGGGACGTCCATGGTCATACACTGTTCCGGATCCCGGCGTATGAGGGACTGACGAGCTGCGACGTGTATATCAAGGACCGGTGGGGGTATGTGAACAGTGATATCAGCACGGACGACCGGGAGATCCCGTATCATCATTTCTATTTCGAGAGCGGGCCGGGATTCTGGGAGACGGCGGGCTATGTGTTTCTCATGGTTGTTGTTATGTTCGTGTGCGGTCTGTTGGCGTATCTGCTGAAGAGGAGGCGAGACCGTGAATAAAGTTTATAAATGCTTTTTGGCAACTTGGCTTTTAGTGATTGCTTCTCTTTTATTACGTTCGGGATGGAGTGAATACTATTTTTATGAAAAAGTAATGAATTTTTCAATCTTCGTTTTGATGATTTTCATTTATATGTATTACCTTACATCTTTCGTTTCCTTCTCTAAACAAAAAGATCCCCCAATTACAAAAAGATTTAATATTCTTCTAAGTCTTGTCATGATTGTTGCCGTATTATGGGCAATCATTTATTACCTTCTCAATTTCCTTGATTGGTCATTTACTAAGAAGATCGTAAATCTTTTCGCTATAATTTTCCTCATTTCTCTTGGAATAATAACTTTTTATTCTGATCTTAAAACAATATTGAAAAGGAGGCGGGACCGTGCATAAGTTCTATATATTCCTCATCGGGATTGTGGTCTTTTACCTGCTAATCACCATGCGGGCGACGTCCACCATCGAGGGGATGATCTACCGATTCCGGCAGTACATGGTAGCTCACAATGGGTTCTATACGTTCCTTCGGTTCTTTGTGTTGATGCTCGGCATATTCTTTCTGTTCTTCTTTGTCTCGTGGGGATTGTTGGTCCTCATACTGTTGCTGTTCATTCTGTATGTGGGGCACGTGAAGACCAGGGAGAGGACGTACAGGAACCTGGTGATATCATCCGGCCGCCCGAAGCTCAGCGGTCTCGTTATACGCCAGAGAAAGACCATCAAGACGCTGAAAGAGAAGCTGAAAAAAAGGAGGGGAAAAGTTGCCAGAAGGTGAGATTAAAAAGGATTATACGAACGTGGCCATATTGGCGCTGTGTGTCGCATCGCTGCTGATAGTGATATTTATCATGACAAGACTAACCAACAAGGTCCAGCTCGAATATTGGGTTTACGTGTTCGAGCAATGGATAAGCGATATCGCCCAGCCTCTGGCAATTGCGGTTATCCTATTCGTCCTGTGGAGGTTCGTACCGCGCAGGATAACGATATATGGCATCGAGGGCAGCGCAATACCGTACAGTATCAGGGTATGGCTCCTGGACTATCACCTGGACGATTCCGAAGTCATTCTCCGGATATCCGGGTATACCGAGCAGATCTACGCCAACCGTGCCCGTTTCGCGAACCGGTACCGGGAATATGCTCTCTTCCCGGGCATCGATGGAGTGTATCTGAAGCGGGACGGGAAGATCATACTCGAAAGCATGGACAGGATGGAGGTAACGGAGAGCCTGCGGAAAGACACGGAGATCCAACGGTGGAAAGCGAAGCATGCGGATGCTCAGAGAGAGTTAGTAGAAAAGGGATACGTCATCGAAAAACTGGAGAGGAAGGTTACAAATGAATCTCGATCTAATAAGTCTGGAAGCTCAGATTCAGCTTGAGAAAATGATGCGGCTCTTCAACATCGAGCTGGTCTATGAGGACGACGGGAAGCATGTCCGGAAGTGGCAGGCTAAGAACCTGGGCGGTCTTGCCGCCTTCCTGGGAATGAAACTTAAGGTGCCGGTCCGGATGTCCATGGGGAAGGCGGAGCGCGTGAAATGCCTGATCCTGAAACGCCTTGGAAATCACACCATGAAAAAGATCGATCCCGCATCCAATGACTTCGACGTGCTGGATACGCTTACCAGGGGGCTGAAGTTATAGTCCAGAAGAAAGAGAAGGACCGGGCGACCGAGAAAAGGATACTGTGGTCGTCTCATTTTAGATCTGCTATCGCTGCCATGGTCCTGAACCATGGGAACCTGTGGATGGTGGAACGCAGGAAGGAACTTTTTTCCATTTTTCGAATATCAAGTGATTATGACGAGGGTGTCTTTCAATCCCTGTGGAACCGGCTGGATAAGATGGAGGACGCACTGCGGGAGCGTTTCAGGGCAGAGCTGAAGGAGGACTATCGGATAAATAGAAAAATGTTAATGGCTGGGAAGACAGAGAAGAAAGAGGATTGTGCTGAACGGTTGAAGGAGCTGGTGGGGATAGCGCATAATTTCAGGAAGAAGTTTCAGCGGTATGAACCGTCTATGAACTGGCAGGGAAAGTTTTTCCGGTTCTGGCGGAGCTTCCTGGCTCGTTATGCTCTGAAGATGGTGTCCGGCCGGGACGTGATCACGGAGCTATCCAGCCGCATATCACCGCCCGAGAGTGTGAAGAAACGCGAGAATACGTATATGATAGGACGGAAGAGCGGGGGCCCCTGATGCAGGCCCTGCCGCCGGCATCGGTGGAATTCCCCAAAGAGATCTCTTTTCCAGCTGGAGATCGGGGTTTTCTCGTTGGGGAGGCCATCGTGGAAGAGGTTAAGGATGCAGGGGAAGGTATCGATAGCGTCGTGATGGATGACGACGGGATGGCGGTTTTTCAGAGCCTGAAACAGAGATTAAGATTTATTTTCCAACCCTGGAATACTATCATGGCCTATGTGAAGGATGACAAAAAGACGAGGATGGATAACGAGGAGAAACAGGATAACAGGGGAGTGGGGAAGACCTGGTCGGTTGTTGTATTGTTCTGGTTTCTGGTCAAGATGGGCGGGTACGAGATCATTACCAATATTCGGTTCTCGAAATATTTGGGTGATGGGAAATGGCAGAGGAAGAATGCGCATCCGAAAGGGGTTCACTATGCAACCACCATGACCAAGACCCTCAAGATCGCAACGCGCATCCGGCGGCGGGATCCCTCGAAGGTCGTTATATTGGTGATCGATGAGTTCCCGAATTTTTTAAATCAGCTGGAGAGCTTGTCCAAGGGATCGAAGCTTTTCCAGAAGGTCCTGGACATCCCCCGGAAGCTGGGATTGTGTATTACGGGGATCGGTCCCACCTATGATCATTTTGCAAAACCTTTCAGAGACATGGCGACATTCAAGATATTCAAGTCGCTGAGAAAGACCGTGGAACTGCGCAGGCAGGGATACAGAGGCAGTGACGGCAAACCCCTGAACGTCGAGGATGTGATATTCTTCAATGCCCTTACCAGAAGGGGAGAGGTAGACGAGTGGATTCAGGTCGGGACCTGCCTCTGGACCACTTTCCCCCCGCCGGTAGGACAGTCTATATATGAGACCTGGGCCGTGGCCGACTTTGAGATGGATGATCTTTTCATTGATAATTACAAGAACATGCTCGACGTGCTGAACAGCGATGAGATCTCATCTTATGACCAGGCGGGATCTGCCGGGGCCTTGTATGATTATATCTGTCAGCTCGAGGGAAAGGCCGGCAATGGTAACGGGATCAACATTAACGGTCTGAAGGATAAAGCGGCCATGTACCACGGTTCCACCTGGGGCCGGCTGCCGTCCGAAGAACGTTTCATCAAGGGGAGGGTGTGGGATTCCAAGAAAAAGCGATTTAAAAGGGATACTTGTCTTGTTGAGGTAAGTGATGCCTTTATGGAAAGGTTCATCAAAGTGGAGACCTCAAAGCCTTAACGGTGAAACATTCCTTTACTCTTTTCAATCTTTTCTATTCCTGAGCGGTTCTCCGTTTTTTGGTAGCCAGTACCTAAAATTGAAAAGAAAATGCGGATAAGTAAGTTAAAAAAAGTACTGGCTACCTGTTTTTTTCATGGTTTTATCATTAGTTTTGACACTTCTCTATCTTTTTTCAGAGGTGAAAAGCGCCATTTTCCCTATACTATAAGGTAGGGGAAAAAAAGAAAGAAAAGAAAAAGAAAGAAAAAAAAAGTTTATTTTTTTCGAAAAAATATTTCCCCGCCCGCGAGAGGGTGCGGACGGGTCCGGGTGCGGGTAGCGCGATGCTGAAATAATTTATGAACAGGGGCCTTCTCATTAGGTCCTACTGCTAGCTTCCGGATTACTACAATGAATTATTTTCCGGAAAATATAGGGAATCAAGAAGTGAGATCTCATGTACCCGGGCGCAGCTGCGCGATAATATATAATACACGAGCGCGCGGGATCCTGCGGGCCTGCAGGCCGGTGTGTATACTTCCGCGCGTCCCTGGGCGGATAGGCGAGAACCAAGTATTTTCCGGAAAATATAGGGAAACAAGTTACGAGCTCACATGTACGAGAGTCCCCGGGCGGATGGGTGAGATACAATTGGGGATTGTCACATATTATCTTTTGCCCTTCCGACATGCAATTTATAA
>Ga0208904_1000656_pt1 | contig 26990 bp, 22 predicted proteins | sample AntAceMetag02UKB_FD_184774 | JGI IMG/M metagenome (GOLD analysis project Ga0208904, IMG submission 184774) | Saline lake microbial communities from Ace Lake, Antarctica - Antarctic Ace Lake Metagenome 02UKB (SPAdes) (version 2) | ecosystem: Environmental > Aquatic > Non-marine Saline and...
GTATGTACTTGCTGTGTCGTCTGGATCTGTCCAAGTCAATATGACTCCTCCTGATGCATTGTCCGTTACAGAAATGTTTGTTGGAATACCAATATTCTCACTGTTGTCTGGCGTGTATGAAATTGTTACCAAAATATCTGAAAGTGTCGTCTCATTCCCAAGATCATCCACTGCATATATTTTAAAATACTTTGTTCTTGGATCTGTTGAAACTGTTGTTGTTGCTGTTGTTGCGGTTGTTAGGTCTGTGTCGTCTGAGTTGTCCCACTCAGCTGCAGTTCCTGTTCTTCCTTGCACATCTGTTTGGCTTGATCCATGCCAAATTTCATAATGGTTAAAGTTTGTATCTGTTGCTGCTGTCCAACTTAAATCTACTGATGCTGATGATGCATTTGCGCTGGCAAAACTTGCTAGGGTTGCTGGATCGACGAGATCTACAATAAAACTAGATGAAGTATCTTTAGTCCCTTCTACCAAGTTATCTGTTGGGGTTATTCGTATACTTGCATTTGAAATATCTGTAGTTGCAAGTACATCTGTTGCTGCTTCCCATGTAACAGAAATGGTATTCGCCCCAGATGAAGTTGTGATATACCCCTCTGCCCCTCCAACTTGCCATTGAGATGAATTACTAATTCGTGGTGTCCCATATGTTGCATCTGCAACTGGAGTGTCTCCATCGTCATTCAATGTTGCTGCAAGCCAACCTCCACCAATATCGTACTGGATCTTTGCACGAAGTGTATCGTCATCATCTGGATCATCCATGATGAACGTGATTGTTACATCACCAGTGCCGTCTGTGCTTTGTACTGCTGTCACTGTTGCCACTGTTGGAGACTGGTTTGTGCTAATTGTAATGTCTGTACGACCAGCCAAAGAGTCTGCTCCACCAACTGAGTCCAGTGTTAAAGTAACAGTGTTCCCAGCTCTGTCTGTGAAAGTATCTCCATTGGTTGTCAAAGCACCTGTTGAGGTGTAATCCAAATCTGTTTTATTGTCTCCGTTCTGAGTTGTATAATTAAATGTAAGTGTTGGAGTATAAGATCCACTTGCGTAAACAGCCGCCCTGTCCGTTCCATCAAAATCTAGTTCTATGGATGCAGCTCCCCCTGTATTAATAACATCCTCATTAAATACAACTTGGATACCAAGAACAACACTAGCACCGTAAGTTCCATTAGCGTTGCTTGCTGTTACATAACTTAAAGTTGGAGCAACAGTGTCATATCCAATTGAATCTGAAGCTGTAGAAGATTCTGACTCTGCATTCTTTATCTTTGCCCGAATAACTTTGTTGTCATTATCAGTTGTGCAATTGCTTGCCCCGGGTATACCAGTTGTCATATCCCAAGATGGGCCGTCTACATCGTTTACGACGTCGTCATCTGGATACAAAATCCAATCTGACCAGTTAGTTCCATTACAAGAAAATGCAACATGTGTTGGTGTTGCTCCGGACTGTGTAAGCGCAATGTTTGGGGTGCTGTCATTTGTATATGATGCGCTGCTTGCTATGGTTATTGAAGTTAGTGAAACAACCTGTACTTTTGAGAGGGTTCCTACTGAACCATCTGCAGCACCTGTCCCACCCAAAGCACCAGCTGCTACAACTGCAGTTGTTAAGTTAGAAACTAAGGAGTCTGCATCTCCTCCATATTCTATAGCAACCATTCCTCCTCCACCTCCACCTCCATATTTAGAAGTATCAGCACCTCCATTACCTCCATCTGCAGAAAATGTTCCTGTCGCACCGCCACTCTCTATTATTGAACCAGCTGTTACATAAATTGAACCTCCACTACCTCCTCCTGAAGCTGAATCCCAACCAGCTGATAAAGTGCCATCCGTACCATCCGCGGAAAGTGCACCATTATGTGTGAAAGCACCCGTCACTTGAAGTCGAATTATACCACCACCAGATCCTCCAAGTGCATTGTAGGAATTACCAGAAGACGATCCAAAGAATACAGGCGCTGTACTGGTATCATAAGTAGTTCCACCAATAGCCATTGTAGATCCTACACCTCCCAGTCCACCATGACTGGCACCTCCAACACCTTGGCCCGAGGAATTACCTGTAGAGTAACCAGTTGTAGTAATCGTGCAGACATTTGAACCATTCGGACCATATCCATTGGCATTATAATTCCCAATCCCCTGACACCCCTTGTCGTTTGCGCTTATAAAAGAAGTTGAATTTATATTCAATGACGTAATATTCGTCCACTGAACATTTGAAGTTACTGCAGATGTACCAGCAAGCGTTATATCTATTGCATCATTTATTGTAAAATCTCCCTCAACACCCCCGGTATATGTGAAATTTGTCCAAGTTTGATCATCCGCCGCTGGAATACTAAAATCTACATCGGCTCCTGTGCCTGCAATAGACATAACCATTCCACTACCAACAGTAAACGCCGTGCCCGCAGAGAAATCAAATGAAGTTATTGTTGAAAGATCACATGAAAGTGTTCCATCTAACGCTAAAGTTCCAGAGGCTGTAATTGAAGGAGTTGCTGTTCCAGATTCACAATACATATTATCTGCACCTGCATCTACAGTCCAATTTGCCACACTGTAATCTGTATCATCAAAAGTAAAACCATGATAAATATTCACCGCATTGCTGCCAGTATTTTTCACATAAACCGTACCTTTAGTACCAGCAACAGCACTATCCCCACCGGCAGCACCTCCATCAACAGAAAAATACGTATTATCCATTCCTACAAAACTGCTAGACCCATAAGTCAAAGAAACACGTCCTCCTCCACCTCCTCCACCTTCGTATGTACTTTCCACTGAACCTGCTGTTCCATCAGCAGTAAAAACTCCCGTGCTCCCAGAAAAAGCACCTGTCACAGTAAGATAAATTGATCCGCCTGCACCTCCACCTCCAGCGCAATCATGCCCGGAAGCACAAAAAGTAGAAGCGCCCGCATCTGCAGTAATAGAGCCATTATGTTGGAATGTACCAGAGGCTTCAATCCTTACAATTCCACCACCAATACCACCCCACCCTTCATAAGAATTACCACCAGAAGCCCCAAAAAATACCGGTGCGGTGGAACTGTCATATGTAGCGCTTCCAGCCGTTAGAGTACTTCCATCACCACCTTCTCCTCCATGACCAGCCCCTGAAGCACCATTGCCTGATGAAGTACCATCACCAGCCCCAGTCGCACCAAGAGTACATACATTTGAACTATTTGGAGCCATACCATCCTGACTAGCCCCTCCTCTCGGACAACCTTTTTCATCAGATGAAATTGCTGAACCACTGTCAATCTGGAGATTAACTACCTGTAAATAGCCATAGTAACCATTCGCAGTATCACTCGCAAAAGTAAGGGTTGCATTATTTGTAACAGTTAAACTTAAAGTTGAGCAATTCCATGCAGTTGCATCCAATGGTGTCCACGTTGTATCCCCCGAAATCGTAATAACACCATCAGAAGCCCCATCATCCGCATCTGCTGCCAGACATGCTGCTGCACTCGCAACCTCAACATGTGAAATAGCGCTTACCGAAGCCAAAACAAGAGCGAGCAAAAACAAGAATCGCGTCGCCCTAATAAAAGAGTTTTTTAACATGGAGGGGTTTTTTAAAATTTGTACATGGAAAATATCGCGATCATTCTAGCAAAACAACAGATGCAAACTAAGCATTTACATGCAAAACAGTTTTACTAAAACCCCTTTTATGCCCTTGTCTGCAACTAGCCTAAGCTACTCCCCACCAAGCTCGGCAAGCTGTTCCGTAGTCACTTGAAGCCGCGCATTGAGAACCTTAACAATTCCCAAAAGTAGCGCAACCGCCGCATCTGGATCGTCCTTAACAAGCCGCTTGAAATTCGCCAACGAAAGTTTCAAAAGCACACAATCAGATGAGGCCGTAACGGTAGCCGCACGCTCCTTGTCTGAAAGCAAAGCCCCTTCGCCAAAAAAATCACCCTGCTCCATGTTGGCAAGATGCCGCTGAAGTCCACCTCCAGCCATCTTTTTATCAACAGATGCGAGTCCAGCAAAAATGTAATAAAAATCCTCCGTCCCCTCGCCTTCATCCAAAATCACTTGTCCGGCCGGCACATCAAGCTTTTCCCAATATTCCTCGCCACCAAAGCTCTGGAATACAACAGGATCCGTCAGATTGATAAATAGGTTTTTTGTCAGCTTGTCATTCATTTTTGAAAAATTAAATTATTGTTGCGAAATGTTAGCAATTAATTCTGTATCGTGAGCACGAGCAAGCATTTCTTCTTCCGAAATCACACCACGCTTGAAAAGATCCGCGAGTGCGGCATCAAGAGTAATCATTCCATCTTCCTGACCGATTTGCATCATTGAGTACATTTGATGCGTATTTCCTTCCTTAATCAGATTCGTAATAGCGTCATTCCGCACAAGCACCTCGAGTGCAAGAGCACGGCCACTACCATCCGCTTTTGGAATCAGCCGCTGCGCAGCCACCCCCAGCAAAGTAGTTGAAAGCTGCGTGCGCACCTGTTGTTGTTGGTGCGGCGGGAAAACATCAATAATACGATCAACAGTCTGCGGCGCATCCTGCGTATGCAGGGTCGCAAGCACAAGGTGACCCGTTTCCGCCAGCGTAATCGCAGCAGAAATCGTTTCAAGGTCACGCATCTCACCAACCAGAATCACATCCGGATCCTGACGCAAAGCACTGCGAATCGCAGTTGGGAAAGATTCCGTGTGCGAACCAACCTCACGCTGAGTAACCAGCGCCTGCTTGGACTTATGTACAAATTCAATCGGATCTTCAACTGTAATAATATGCACTTTTCGATCCATATTAATTTCATTCACCATCGCGGCCAGCGTAGTCGACTTACCTGAACCAGTCGGCCCAGTAACAACAATCAAGCCTTTATTTTTCTTGGTAAATTCCTTCAAAATCCCAGGTAGCCCCATGCCATCCATTGTTGGGATCTCTTGTGGAATCGTTCTAAACGCAATTGCAGGACCATCCGCCTCTGAATAAACATTAATACGAAATCGCCCCACACCCATCAAATCATATGACGAATCTACCTCATGTTTTTCCTTAAAAGTCTTGTATTTTGCTTCACTCAAAACCTGCTTAGCAATATCGTCCATCACTGCCGCAGTCATAACTTCAGCATTCTCCATCTCATACAGTTGGCCATTTGTAAGCCTAACAATAGGCACACGTCCAACCTTCAAATGAAGATCCGGCGATGCACTCTGCGCTACCGTTTTGAGATAAGTATTTATGTCCATTTATTTTTTTGTTTTTACGATTTATTAGCAATTTTATTCTGGAGCTCCATCGCCTCTAGGATCTATTTCATCTTCCGGATTCTCATCCACCGCAGCTACTGCTGCTGGCGCAACTGGTGCTGGAGTTCCTCCATTTATTAGAACCTCCAAAGCAGTTAGTTCTGAAAGAGAAGTTCCATAGCCCTCAAGTCCTTTTTTGATTTTAACAAAAGCAAGTGCAGCAGCAGGCGCAGCGCCTTGAAGCACTTTAATTCCTGCAACAATTTCCGGCGTAAACCACATAGTCTCGCCACCCTTGTAAACATCTGCAAAAGCTCGCAATGTATCAACGTCAACCTGTCCGCCCTTCATGGGCAAACCTTCACGTGGCGCATACATTATGCGCAAAACATTGTCCGGCGGCTTGCTCCCCGCTGCAGAATCCAAAGGTGAAACCACCTGAACCTGCACGGGCGGCTTAAGCCCCTTACCAATCTCTTCAAAATTCATAACTGCCTTAACACCAAGAACATTCTTGCCGTCTTCAACTCGCGGCAAAACAATTGTCGCCCCAGTGAGTAATTCAAACCTGTCATTACCTTTCTCGTCCTTCCCAAGGAAAGGCGTCACCATGCCAAAAAGCTTGCGCGCCTTGCCAAACATCCCGGCGTTACTAGGAAGAATCAAGTTCGTCCCATCTGCAATAACAAATTTATTGTCTTTCATGTCCTCCATTTTTTGCTTAATCGTCTTCTGCGCAACTTTAATATCGCCAGAAGCAACCATTTCAGTGCTCACTTGCCCCCAGATTTTTCCAAAAGCCATATGCAAAAGGAAAGATATCTTCTCTTGCACACCCAGCTCAGACGCCACAGATGCCTTCAAATTATCAATCTCATCACCTGAAGCAGACTTAATCAGCTCATGCTTTTGCAGGTAAAGTTCCTTAGCGCGCCTAAAGTCCTTCGGGCTCCTCTCAATTATTTGATCAATCATTTGATTAATCAAAGCAGCAATGCTTATCTCATCATCAACCCCAGCAAGCATTTCATCTGCTTTTTCAACCAATCCACCAATGTCTCCTTTATCACTCCCACCTATAATTCGTTCAAACATTTTAAGAAAGGTTATCAGGTAATTTCTCCATTGTGATTTTCAAATTCTCCAAAAGCTGAAGGTATTTCTTCTGGTTTACAAGACGTTTCCTGCCCGCTTTGGCATCAATATCTGCAAACATTCCATGCTCCTCTTCAAGAATCATCAAAAATTCATCAACCTTTTCCTCTTCCAGTTTTGAAAAAATTCCAGCCCAGGTGCTCAAATTTAGTGGCATCACGTCCGCCATTGTTTGGCTTACTGAAGCCATTTCCGCAGCACGATTCACTTTTTCCTGCTTGCCGCCTTGCGCGCCGTTATTGGAAGTTCCTGTCTGCATTGCTTAGATAAGGTTAATTATTCATATAATTATAGCAGAAAAGACCTCTTTTTTCAAGCAGACCAATAGCGAAACGTTTACATCATCCCAGCCATACCGCCCATTGCCGCAGCAGCGTCTCCGCCGCCTGCACCGCAAGATTTTGGTTCAGGAATGTCAGTCACAATCACACCTGTTGTCAGAACCGTGCCCGCAACAGAAATCGCGTTCCGAAGCGCACTTTCAGTAACAATTACAGGGTCAACAATCCCGGCCTTAAACATGTCCACAAAATCGTCGCTCAAAACGTCATAACCAAAAGTGTCGCCCTTGCCGCTTACACCTGCAACAATTTCTTCACCGTTCTTACCTGCATTTTCTGCAATCTGCCAAACAGGAATTGTCAAAATGCCTCGCACAAGCTTGGCACCAAGCGCCTCGTCCTCGTTTGAACCATGGAAGCCATCAAGCACCGCAGCCGCATGCAAAAGCGCAGCTCCACCACCTGCAACAATCCCGCCTTGCACAGCAGCCTTTGTTGCATTCAGCGCGTCCTCAATACGCATTTTCTTTTCTTTCATCTCGATTTCAGTCGCAGCACCAACTTTAATTATTCCAACTCCACCGGAAAGCTTCGCAAGCCGTTCAGCCAGCTTCTCCTTATCAAAATCCGATTTGCTGTGATCAAGCGCAACTTTAATTTCGCTAACGCGCGCTGCAACATCAGCCGGATCGCCCTTACCATCAACAATCACTGTGTCGTCCTTTGTAGAAACAATTTTCCGCGCCTCACCAAGATCCGCAACAGTCGCGCCATCCAGGCTCAGCCCAATCTCTTCAGAAATCACTTTGGCCCCTGTTAGAGCCGCGATATCTCTGAGCATTTCCTTCCTGCGCTCCCCAAATCCAGGAGCCTTCACAGCAAGCACATTGAAACTGCCACGCAACTTGTTCACAACAAGCGTCGCGAGCGCGTCACCATCCAAATCCTCACAAAGAATCACCAGGTCCTTATTCCCATCCTGAGCCAGAGCCTCAAGCAACGGCAAAATCGTCTTAATGCTGCTGATTTTCTTATCCGTAATCAGAATTTTCACGTTTTCGTAAGTCGCATCCATGCGCTGTGGATCTGTAATCATGTACGGCGAAATGTATCCGTTATCAAACTGCATTCCTTCCACAACTTCTTTGCTAATACCAAAAGTCTGGGACTCCTCAACAGTAATAACGCCCTCGTGCCCAACCTTTTCCATCAAGTCCGCAATCACATCACCAACTTCCTCGTCCTGCGCAGAAACCGTAGCAACCTGCGCAATATCCTCCTTGGTTTTCACCGGCCGCGCCATCTCGCCAAGCCTTTCAATCAACTTCGCAAGCGCCTTATCCATTCCGCATTTTAACAGAACTGGATTCGCACCAGCAGTCATATTTTTCACACCTTCAGAAAGAAGTTCCGCCGCCAAAACAGTAGCCGTAGTTGTTCCATCACCAGCAACGTCGTTCGTCTTTGTAGCGACCTCCTTCACAAGCTGCGCGCCCATGTTTTCTTCCACATCAGTCAGGTCAATTTCTTTAGCGATTGTAACGCCGTCATTCGTAATCACAGGCCCTCCGAATTTCTTCTCGAGCAAGCCATTGCGACCTTTTGGTCCCATTGTAATACGAACCGCGTCAGCAAGCTGATTCACACCGCTAAGCAATTTTTTGCGAGCGTCATCTTGAAAAATAATATTTTTTGCCATTGTTTTTTCAGGTTAAGGGGTTTGGTCCATCGCAATGAACCAATAAATTTATACGAAAATTGCAAGGATTTCTTCCTCCTCAAGAATCAAAAGTTCAGCGCCATCCACATCAACTTCAACTGGCCCATACTTTTTGAAAAGCACAGTCTGACCAGGTTGAACCTGCACAGATTTTCCTTCTTTAGCAGCACCAACTGCTATCACTTCACCTTTTTGAGGTTTTTCCTTGGCACTATCCGCCAAAAGAATACCGGACGCTGTTTCTGTCGCCTCTTCGAGACGCTTAACAAGAACGTATCCAGAAAGAGGTTGTAACTTAGTCATGATTTGTCGGGTTAAAAGTGAATGTTTTATTCAGCCAAAGCCTCTGCACGCAATTCACGCACAACTTCAACTTTGATTTTCCCAGGGTATGAGAGGTCTTTTTCAATCTTGCGCGCAATCTCGTGTGAAAGCTTGATTGCCTTAAGATCATCAACCTCTTCAGGGCTCACAAACACGCGGAGCTCACGCCCAGCCTGCACTGCAAATCCCTTTCGTACACCTGCAAAATCTTCCGCAAGCTTTTCAATTTCAGAGAGACGTTTGATGAAGTTATCCAAATTATCCTTGTTAGCACCAGGACGAGAAACAGAAATCAAATTAGCAACTTGAACGATTTTCGCTTCAATTGATTTTGCCTCCACATCAGCTTCGTTAGCCTCAACACAATGAACCAGCTCCTCAGACATTCCAAACTTCTTCAAAATGTCACGGCCAATCAGCGCGTGCTTGCCCTGAACCTCGTGATCCACGGCCTTTCCAATATCATGGAGTAGCCCTGCCTTCTTACAAAGATCAATATTCGCACCAAGCATGCCCGCAATTTCCGCCGCCAAAAATGCAACTTCAATGGAGTGTTTCAGCACGTTCTGCCCGTAAGCAATCCTGAATTTAAGCCGTCCAAGAATCTTCAAAAGATTAGGCTGCAAACCTGCAACTCCAACCTCAAATGAAGCCTTTTCACCAAGCTCCTTAATAAGGATATTCACCTCGCTTTTCACCTTAGCGTAAGTTTCCTCAACCCTAGCCGGATGAATACGTCCATCCTCAACCAGGCGCTCAAGTGTAATCTTAGCCATGTACCTGCGAATCGGATCAAAACCACTAATAATGATTGATCCCGGCGTATCATCAACAATCACATCAACTCCTGTTACAGATTCGAATGCGTTGATATTTCGCCCTTCACGACCGATAATGCGTCCCTTCATGTCATCAGAAGGCAGCGGCACAGAAGTCGTAGTTGACTCAACAGTAGTTTCAGAAGCATAACGCTGAATTGCATCCGCAAGAATTTGCTTAGCCTTTTCCTCAACCTCTTCTTTCATTTCCGCTTCAAGCTTTTTAGCGTAATTAATAAGTTCACTCTGGAACTCCTTTTCAATCTGATCAAGCAAGAGCTGCTTAGCTTCCTCTTGAGAAAGTCCCGCAACCTGTGCAAGCTTTGTTTCCTGTTCTTCAACCAATTTGATAGCCTTATCACGATCCTTTTTAAGAACCTCAGCTTTCTCCTCAAGCTTTTCCTTAAGCTTATCAAGCTGCTCAACCTTACCGTCAAGCGTCTGCTCTTTTTTCATCAAGCGCGACTCTGTTTCTGACAGTTTCTTTCTCTTAGTACGCTCTTCCTTCTGAGCTTCATCGTGAATCTTAAGAGCGTCATTCTTAGCCTTCAAAAGCAGTTCACTCGCTTTACTCTTGGCATCATGCAAGGCCCGCTCCTGTTCTTTTCTTTTTTTCTGATCTTCTTCCTTAAGCTGTCGAGTCCGATAGACAAAGCCACCAGCTCCTCCAATTCCCAACCCAATGAGAAGGAGTACAAAAGTTAATAAACTCATGAATAAATGGGGTTACACCCCGGGCAACAAAAAAAACATCCCTTGCTGTAAGCGATTTTCTAACCTGAAGACGGACTGTTAAGATCAAAAGTTTTGTCGGTTTCCAATTGTCAATTAGGTCTTAAGTTTTTTTTCCCGGAATCGAAATATAAAAGGTCGACTCAAATTTAACAAGCATAGCGAATTTTGGCAATGCACTTTTGATTTTCACACAATTCCCACGAACCTCCACAAATCTCCAAAGAATTTTCGCAATTCCGCTCCTGTTACAAAAAGATTCAGGAAAAATTAAGAAAAAATTCAGGATTTCATAAAGGTCAGTTTGGCAAAATGAGTTTGCTTTATCTTAAAACTAACCCCAAAGCCATGAAAAAAGTTTTCAACATCATGCGCACGGCAATGCGCAAACTTGCCCGCAAGCTCACTGCGAGCCTCACAATTCTTGCATTATTGCTCACACTCAGCGCACCAGCATATGCAGCGGATACCGCACAAATTTGCGTTACCGTGCCACTCAACCTGGAAATCACAGCTCTCTACCCTGCCCCACTGGCAGACGAAGAAGAATGGGTGGAAATCACCAACCCCAGCGACCTTGACGCAAACCTTTCCTATTACACAATTGAGGACACCACAGAAAAACCAATGTCACTTGAGGGCACACTCGCCGCAGGCGAAAGCACACAAATCAGCAGCCTCAGCTTCCAACTCAATAATGGTGGGGATACAGTCACTCTCAAAACAACAGACGGGCAAATCCTCGATTCACTTTCATATGCAGATAGCACTTCAGGTGAAGCTGTTGGTACAACATCAAGCACCACTGAATCCGAAACCACAGACACCACCACTGACGAATCTAACAGCGAATCAGTTGAGCTCACTAGCACCCCAACAATTTGGCCAATTTTTTCAGAGGCAATTCCAAATCCAGAGGGTACCGACTCAACCGAGGAATGGATTGAGTTATTCAATCCACACGCCGAAACAATCGACCTAAGCCCCTTCAAAATTGACGATTCAGAGGGAGGCAGCTCACCTCACCAACTAGAGGGCGAAATCCAAGCAGGCGAATACTTCCTTATATATGTGGAGGACAGCAAAGTCAGCCTCAATAATTCTGTGGACAGCATCCGGCTCCTGTTGGAAGAAGCCGTGCTTTGGGAAGTAGCATACGAAGACCCCGAGGAAGGCTTTAGCTACGCATTAATTGGAGAAGATTATTATTGGAGCACCACACCAACTCCTGGCATAGAAAATATTTTCACAAGCGAGATCCCATCAGATGAAAACGAATCCGAATATGAAGACGGCGACCTCTCTGAGGAAGTGGAAATCACAGAGGTATATCCAAATCCTGAAGGACCCGACGCCGAAGATGAATGGATTGAAATCACAAATGGCGGAGGCGAAACCGTGAACCTAGGAAACTGGACCATTGATGATGGCGAAGGCGGATCAGACCCCTACACTTTCCCAGATGACACAATTATTGAACCAGGCGAAACAATCGTGATTTACAGATCAGAAAGTGACGTTGCCCTAAATAATTCAGACGAAGTCGTGGAACTAAGCGACTACACCGGCGAAACCGTAGACGAAATTAGTTACGAAAGTTCAGAGGAAGGAATGTCATACGCAGAAATAGAAGTGGAAGAGATGGAAAACGCCCAAGCTTCAGCTTCAGGACTCGGTAAAAGAGTATTCTCCACATGGCACTGGACTTCCCCGAGTCCTGGAGTATCGAATCCAACCTGGCAACAATTCAAAGGCCAAGTTGTGAATTTTGAAAACAGTGCCCTCACGCTGTTCGACGGAATAAGTAATTGGGAATTTGCAGTCACCGCAAACGACCTCAATGACTTGGTTTTCCAAATGGGCAACACAGTCCTGGTCCAAGCAACCCTCAACGGAGATTCATACAAAATCATGAGCAGTGAACTCATTGAAAGTGCCGCAAAAAACGCACCAACCAATTTGCCATTAGGCGCAATAGCAAGCGGAATTTTGGCCCTAACATGGATCAGCTATGAGATTTACAAAAAGCGCAAGTCAAAGCTCACTGACTTCGCTTAAAGAAAGTTGCTTTTCGCGGCGGAATAGCTAGTATGTGGTAGCCCTTATACTCAAACATACAACAGATGGACCGTCGCGAAAGCATTTCATCGGAAGATGAGAGCGATCACAACTTGACCAAAGCATTACTGTCAACCGACAGAAATGAAGAAACTACGTTCTGGAACGAAGTAAATTTTTCCGACGACCAAAAGAGAAAGGATATGATTCAAGGTTTAAAGGAATTTGAAAAAGCCACAGGAATCCAGGAAACGGAATATATTCAAAAGCTAGAAAACTGTAAGTCCAATTACGAAATAAAACAGATTGAAGATAAAACAAAGAAAGCTTCAACTAAATGGTATGAGCTACAACTCAAAAAGAGCGGCTTATTTGAACCAATCAACGGAAAAGAAGCTCGCTCCGTAAGCCAAGAAATGAAGGAAATGGTGGATTGGTTTAGCGGACTAAAGCTCAACGGTGACTTCAGCATGATTTCCACACTTTGCAGATTGGAACAAGACCTGAAGCCTAGGCAAAAATTCCGTGGAAAACTCAAAACCCAAAGTAAATTCGTACAACAAGAATACTTCCGCCGCATTGGCTCCTTGCCACTCGTAGGCAGCAAAGAAAAATTACTCGAAAACGTACTCAAAGAACTTAAAGAGGTTGAAGATAAGCCCTCCGCCGTACAATTCGAATTCAAGAAAAAACAAAAAAGTGCAAAAGCCAACAAAGACACTTCAAAAGTCAAAAAAGAGGTTTTGGATAGATTCGAGAACAAAAAGAAATCATACGTTTCACAGATCCTCAGCAACAAAGAATATTTTGGTGGCGAAATCAAACAAACACCTTACGGAAAAATTCCAGAAACCGCTTTCGAGTTCATTGAATGGTTTGAAGAAAGAAAAAGTTTTGCCGCAATGGACGACGCCCTTAAAAAACTTCCAAAACTCATCAAGGAAAGAAAAAAACTATTTGATGAACGCAATGAGATTTTGCAAAATGCCCTGCCAAAGGATCGAAACCGCATCGCAGACAAAACAAACCGCATGCGCCGGCACGAGCTAGAGGCCTTCCTCCCCGAGCTGCGCAAATATGTTCGTGAAAATAGCGCGCACGTTGCCGAATACATTGCAACAGTCACCTCTGCACGCACATATCACGTAAGCCTTTTCCCTTCGCTGGAAAAAGCCTTGATGATTCGCAAATTCAAACTCACAGACTTGGAGTCGCAAAATGCAAGATTGCACGTTTTGAGAGAAGAAATTGCAGATCGAGATAAAGTAGTACGAGATTATTTTGCAGTGCCTTCATACTTGCGAAACGACGAACGCTTTGTTCGTGCAAGCGCAATCGATCGCGAAAAAATGCTCATCGATGCGAAAAATGACATGCATCACGAACAACGCTCACCCTTCGAACTCAAAGAAGGCCAGGATTTGGATGCAGACAATGTATTTGATATTTCTCAGGCTCTTCGTCGCGATCACGAAGCAAAACGCATACAAGAAAAAGTAATTGAGGAAATGCATCACGAAGGACTAATGAAAGCCGCAAAAGTGCAGGAGGAAACTTATTGGAAAATTTTTGGAGCCGCAAAACGAGCGGACCGCCACGAGGAAACACAAAAGGAAAGTTACTTGCGTGACCTTAAATATTGGGTACGCCTTGACCAAAACGTGGAAGACGAAACAGACGCCAAAACACAGCGTCAAAAAAATAAGCTCAAGTTTATTGATGCCGCGGACGAAGCATATGACCTTGGCTCAGTTGTGAGTTCTGGCGGCGTAGTAGATGAACTGCAAGAAATCAATGAAACTAACCTGAAACAAGGTACCGGCGAAATTGAAGAAAAACTGAAACGAGCCAGATACGGAGAACACGTTAAAGTTAATCGAGCGGACGGAAGAATGGCAGAAGATCCGCTGGAAATGCTTGAACGCCTTTCGGAACAACAAGTAATGGAACTTGCTGTACTTGCAATCACAAAGCTGGGTCGCAAACACATGGGATTGGACGCAAAAAATACAGCCATGCTCAAAAATTCAAAAAATATTCAGAAGGAAATCGGTCAATCAATTATTGACGAAGACTTTAGCCATCTGAAAGCTGCATAGCTTGCTATGCTTTTGCCATGCAAATCATAACTAACCCCACGCCAATGCTTTACGATCTAATAATTGTAGGAGGTGGATGTGCCGGACTCGGCGCATCAATTTACGCCAGCCGATACAATATGAACGTGCTAATCCTGACAGAACTGTTGGGCGGCACAATCACACAAACTCACCTGGTAGAAAACTACCCTGGATACATTTCCTTGAGCGGACAAGAGCTTGCCAGCAAACTAATTGAACATTCCAAAGCCAACAACGTAGAAATGAAAACGGGAAATCGCGTAAACAAAATCACAAAAGATGGTGACGTGTTCAACGTGGAATACGGAAAGGAAACTTTGCAAACACGCACTGTCCTCCTTTCAACCGGCACCACTTATCGCAAACTTGGCGCCCCGGGTGAAGAAGAATTTGCCTCACGCGGAGTTTCATACTGCGCCACTTGCGACGCAGGATTTTTCAAAGGCAAAGATGTGATCATGGTTGGCGGCGGAGATAGCGCCGTGAAGGAATCCTTGATTTTGGCAGAGCACGCAAACAAAGTAACAATTGTGTACCGCAAAGATAAATTCACAAAGGCCGAACCAATCAATATCAAGCGCATGGAGTCCACGCCAAACATCGAAACGAAATTCAACGCAAACGTAGTTGAAATTATGGGCGAACAAACCGTAAGCAAAGTCCGCTTGGACACTGGCGAAGAAATGGACGTACAAGGAGTATTTATTGAAATCGGGCGCATTCCTTTGACAACTATTGTGGACGAACTCGGCGTAGAAAAAAATGACAAAGGCGAAATCACAATAGACGGCATGAGCAAAACTTCCATCCCTGGATTTTATGCAGCCGGTGACGTGACCGACACCGCTTGGAAACAAGCAATCGTAAGCGTGGCCGAAGGAACACAAGCTGCATACAGCGCATTTAATTTTGTTTCCGCACAAAAAGCTTCATGAACCAAACTCTAGACAACTTCGCTGCCGCAAGGCAAGTAATGGACGCAGCAAAACGCATCATCATAATTTCGCACAGAAATCCTGATGCTGACGCAGTTGGCGCAAATCTCGCTCTGCGCGAGGCACTTGAAAATCGCGGCAAGGAAGTGACTTCAGCGTGCATCGACCCGATTCAAGACCGCTGCAAATTCCTGCGCAAAGCAAACACATACGTCCAAACTTTTGACCCCGCCGCCTTCGACCTAATTATCACAGTTGACTGCGGTGGCTACGAACTCGTGGGCTTCGACATCAGGGGCCTCAATACTTTGAATATCGACCACCACCCGAGCAACAATAATTTTGGGGCTACAAACGTGGTAATGAGCGAAGCTGCTGCAACCTGTTTTATGCTCTTTTTAATGTTCACTAGCTACGGCTGGGACATCACAAAAGAGATGGCAACCGCGATGCTGCACGGCCTCTATTTTGATACCGGCTCCTTTATGCACTCCAACACAACACCAGAAACTCTGCGAGTTGCGGCACGTTTAAAAGCAATCGGTGGCGACCACGAACTCTGTGTAAAACAACAATTTAGAACTAAATCGCTAGAAAAATTGCGGATTTGGGGACACGCCTTTAGCAAACTAGACTTCAACAGCAAACAGGCCCTGGTATCCGCACTGACTGAGGACGATTTCCGCAAAACCAATGCAAGGCCTGAAGATCTTTCTGGCCTAATCAACTACCTCACCCACGTTCCCGAAGCTCGTTTTGGCATGCTGCTAACAGAAGACATGAAAGGAAACGTGAAAGGCTCACTCCGCACACAAAATGACGACGTAGACCTCTCCCAACTAGCACAACTTTTTGGCGGAGGCGGACACAAAAAAGCAGCTGGCTTCACAATCCCAGGCCGTTTAACGGAGAAAGTCACTTGGCAAATCACTTGATGGCAAGTGCAAATTTGTAACAAATCGCCCAAGCTTCACGTTTCAAACATGGGACGCGAAGCAAAGCGGAGCGTCAGCCGAGGACCTACTAGTCCGAGGCAAACATGCCGAAGGCATAACCTAAAAAAAACCATATGCACAAAACTTTCACAATCGAGGAAGCTAATAAATCCCTGGTTCTTGTGCGTCCAATAGTTACAGACCTTTTGCATGCTTATCACAAGCTGGCAGCTTTGAGGAGTCAGACTGAACCAGCACCAGAAGAAGTTGAAAACAAATATGCAGAAAAAATCAGGCATTTTATTGATGAGCTCGTGCAAATTGGTTGCGCCTGCAAAGACATGGACAAAGGTTATGTAGATTTCCCAAGCTATCAAAATGACCAACTTGTACATTTGTGCTGGAGACTTGGTGAAGAAACAGTTGAACACTGGCACCCATTAGACCGGACTTGTGAAACTCGTAAGCCTCAGAGCCTGTTTAGCAGCTCTGAAATTGGAGTTTTTTTATAAATTTTTGGCTCAAACAAGGCGTGAGGAGCGACTTTAGCCAAAGCTAAGGGAGCGACGAATAACAATGTTTGAGTTTAAAAGAATCAAAAAAAACATTTGAACGAGCTGCTAAACAGGCTCTAGAAGCGCGCTAGAAGATCAATTAGCATTTCTTCGTTAAGAAGTTCCACAAGAGTCGCTTTATCATCTGTAAAAACAGTAAGGTTTTTTTTGTACGCAACGAGTTCTACTGAAGTTTGCACATAATCCATGTGCGCAGTGAGGGCCTCCGGCACCTCAGCCACCGCGCCATCAGGCGCCACACAAGAATCGCAAGCAAACAGCATGGTATTAAAACTTCCAGGCACCGGCACTTCATAAACAACAGAAAAATTCACGGCCAACGTATTTTTCAGCACCTGCAAAAATTCACTCTCAGAAGCCGCCGCATTCAAAGCCAAAATCCCACCATCCCGCAAATGCCCCTTCGCCAGCGCAAAAAATTCTGTAGTTGCAAGATGCGCCGGAATACTCGCAGCATTATAAGCATCCACCAAAATCAAACTATAATTCTCCTCGGCAAAATGCAAATAACTGCGCGCATCCCCATGAACAATCTCAAAATCGGCATCTGCAAGCCCCATATACTCCTCCCCAATCTCAGTCACAGCCGGATCAATTTCAACTCCAGTCACGGAAATTTCCGGAAAAAACTCATTATATATTCGCGTAAAACTTCCCCCCGCATGACCCAAAATCAACAAATCCTCTTCGCCCACTGCCACAGCCTCGCGATCCACACCCAAAAATGCAGGTAGCGTAGCAAAATACGCATAATATTCCTTCGTAAGCGACTCACTCGGGTCATAAACCGATTGAATCCCAAAAACACTATCTATGAAAAGCTCTCTCCGCCCAGACTCATCTTCCGTCACAAAAATAAAACCATATGGCGAATCCACAGTAACAATCACAGCGTCATTAGAAAGAACCGACGGCACCAGCCAAAAAAAAAGCGAGCAAATCAGCAGCATCAAAACCGCCCACCACTTCTTAAGCCCAATTGCAGCCAGAGCAAGCAAAAGTACCGCAATAATCACAAAAGTCCGCGTTGTACCAAAAATCGGAATCAAGAAAAATGCAGGCAGAAACGTCCCTGCCAAACTTCCAGCTGTAGAAATCATGGAAACCTGTCCCGCATAAGTCCCAACCCGTTTCACATTATCTGTCACCATTTTTACAGTGAAGGGCACCACCGCACCGAGAAAAAACATCGGCACCATAAAGAGTACAAAAATCGCTATAAACGAACCAAACAAAACCGCCGAAGATAGCTTTGCAAAACCACCCAAAAGAATAGGTAGTAAATTCGGCGCCACAACAGGAATCATGGCAACCCAAAGCCCTGTCACAAAAATCATCCCAAAATAAAGCTCAGGGCGCGGATACTTATCAGAGACCCGGCCACCAAAAAAGTAACCTAGCGCGAGTGCAAGCATCACAAGTCCAATTACATTCGTCCAAACGTAAAGTGAATTCCCAAAATAAGGCGCCAGCAAGCGCGACGCCGAAAGTTCAACCGCCATAACTGCAAGCCCAGACACAAAAGCGGCGAAATAATAAATCGCAACTTTGGACCCAACTTTCGAACCAAGTATTTTTGTGGCATTTCTCATCGCAATCATTAACTCACAGCTTCGCTGTAAATTCAACATCACATGAACTTGATTTAGAAAGTTCAGGTACTGTAAGTTGAAACCAAGCACCTCCAAAATATAACCTAATAAAAAATGAAGCTTTCAATTGCAAACAAAGTCCCAGCAGTAGACGTGATTTTAATCGCGCTATACGAAAAAGAGAAATTAAGCGCGGATGCGCGGAAATTGATCGGGACAAATTTTGCAAAACAAGCAGACGAACGAATCAAAGCAAAAGATTTTGATGGAAGCGAAGGACAAACTCTGATTCTTTTCGACAAAAAGCAAAAATTCACAATGATTGGTCGTGGTAAAAAAGACAAACAAATGCCGAATGCAAGCGAGATGCTTGGCGGCACAATGGCCGGCCTTGCAAAAAAACTCCGCGCTAAAAAAGCAGCACTAATCCTTGACGGCAAAGACCTTTTGCAAATTGCGAATGGCTTCATCCTTGGCGATTACGAATTCAAACATTACAAAAAAGAAGATGCTAAGGCTCCAAAAATCGTAGAAGTAACTTTTGTCACTGACAAGAACAAAGAGAATCTAGAAATTCTTAAAACCTTGAATTCTTTCCAAGAGTCATCAGCTTTGGTTAGGACTTTAATCAATATAATTCCTAGCGAACTAGATCCAAAAGGCTTCGTTACAGAATCTGAAAAAGTTGTGAAAAATCGCGCTCTCACCCTGACAGTTTTCGACGAGAAAAAATTAAAAACAATGGGTTGTGGCGGACTAATCGGCGTTGGACAAGGAGCAAAAGTCGGACCTCGCATGATAATCCTGGAATATAAAAACAAGGCAAAGAGCAAAAATGCAGATATTGTGTTCGTGGGCAAAGGCGTGACTTTTGACACTGGCGGACTCAACTTGAAACCATCTGGGCACATCGAGACTATGAAGCAAGATATGGCAGGCGCAGCAACCGTACTTGGAGCCATGCAAGCAATCGCAGACCAAAAACTTAAAGGGCATTTTGTTGGGATCTTGGTATGCGCAGAAAACGCACTTTCAGACAAATCGGTTCACCCTGGAGACATACTGCAAATGTACAACGGAAAAACAGTTGAAGTTTTGAACACGGATGCAGAGGGTCGCCTGATTCTCGCTGACGGACTTGCATACGCTGAAAAACAGTTCAAACCAAAAATGATGGTCAACATCGCAACTTTAACAGGAGCCGTGAGCGTAGCCCTCGGATACAAAATTTCCGGCGTAATGGGTAATAACAAAAAAACAACTGCAAAAATCCTCAAAACTGCAGAATCCGTGGACGAAAGAATGTGGGAGCTACCACTCGACGCAGACTTTGTTAAAGCAACTGAAGGCAACATATCAGACCTTAAAAACATATCTGATGGTATGCGTGCCGGCTCAACAATGGGCGGCGCCTTCCTATCAAATTTTGTGGAAAAAACTCCTTGGGCTCACATCGACATTGGTGGAACAGCTTGGGCAGACAAACCAACTCCTACAACAAAATACGGGTCAACTAGTGCAGGTTTAAGAACACTTATTGAACTAGCAAAGACAGCGTAGAACTTAAGAAGTTAACAAGAGGAGAATAGATAATGCTTATTAAGCTCTTAGTTACGTAACTTTAGTGATTATATTGGTATCTTATTTGTCTGTTCATGAGCCGCTAATGTGATTTAGTGGGAAGTCTGAATGTTTGCTCATGAGCAGACATTCAAGCGCTCCCTGCGGCGAGGGGGCAGACAAATAAGATAGTTCTATTTATAATTTCTTAAGTTCACTGCTAACTCAGCTGCTTCAACAAATCCTTATATTCCAACTGATAAATGTGCATTACAGTCACGGTCAAACTTAGTATAAGCGGGCCAAAAATTATCCCCTTCATCCCAAAGATGATAATTCCGCCAATCACAACAACAAAAGTCGCCAATGGATGCATGCTTGCCCCCTTCCCAATCAAGTAAGGCCTAGCAATATTATCAACCGTTGCAACAATCAAAACGCCCCAGATCATCAGGAACATAGCCCAAAAATATTCTTGTTGGAACAGCATCACAATCACAACGGGAATCCAAATGATGGCAGTCCCAATGTATGGAATCAAAGATGCAAAAGCCATGAGCGTTCCCCAAAAAATGGCATTGTCAGCGCCAGCAATTGCAAAACCAATCCCTGCAAAAAGACCCTGTAAAATCGCCGTGCCAAAATTCCCAAACACAATCCCGTAAGTAGTTTTCTTAAGCTTATTTTCAATTTCATCCTCATGCTTTTTTGGCAGAGGGCTCATGTTCCTGAGCACCTTCACAAAGCCATCTCCATCACGCAAAAAGAAGAAAATAGCCAAAAGCATCACGAGCAAACTCACTAAAGCATCACCCAAGCCAAGAACAAAATTCGTACCTTGCGTGAAGATAAATGTACTTACAGTTTCAATTGTGTCCTTAGCATATCCAACAATATCAAAATCTAAATTCTGCACAAAATGAGACACACCAAATCTTTCAGAAGCAATGGACAAATATTCACCCACATAAGGAACATCTTCAAGTCCACGCAACTGCACAGACTCAATTTCAATATCACTCAACTTGCTCTCCAAAAGTTGATAAGTATCAACTGCTTCCTGCGTTATAAAAATGGCAAATAAAGTCATGGGCACCAAAATCAAAAGCACAGCAATCAATGTCGTAACAAAGGCAGAAAAACCACTAGCCCCTCGCGTGATTTTCAGAAGTAATTTGTGCAAGGGATAGAAAATAATCGAAATCAAAACTGCATACACAAGAACATCAAAAAACGGTGAGATAACCCAGAAGAAAAGTGCTAAAACCGAAACAATCAAAGCTATAAAAAAGTACTTTGAAAAACCGGCAAAAACAATTGCACCAGGCAAAGACTTCTTTAAAACCTTCTTACTAAGATTCTTAGAAGAAGACTTTCGCGACTTAGTAGTCGACTTTTTAACGGATTTTTTAGGCATGGGAGTTTATTAAAAAACACCAATACTATAGCATGCCAGAATATTTCTCCAAAGCATCGCGCACTGCCTCATGGACTGGACGCATCTTCACACCTACCTCTTCCAACTTCGCAGAAGAAAGTCCGCAGTTTGAGCGCCCGGCCTTGGTCACTTTATCAAGCTCCTCGAGCGACATAATTTCATACTCAAAATCAGGATCCACAATTTCCTTATACATTTCCAAAATTTCCTCATGCGTAATAGTTCCAGGATTCGTCATATTAAACACGCCAGTTTCACGCTTACGAATCAACTCAGTCCCAGCTATCAAAAAATCCTCAACAACACTAATGGAATTTGGCACGGAAATCACGCGCTCATATTTTGTAATTTTTGTAATGAAATTCCGCTCGCCCGGCTCGCTATCAAAAGGCATGCGCAACCGCAGCTGAAGCACAGGAAACTCACGAAGCATATCTTCGCTCCACGCCTTGGTCCGCGAATAAAAGCTACCATCAAAAGTCGGCTCATCACACTCACAGTAGCCCTCGCCACCCTTATCACCGGTGTAAACACATCCACTCCCCACATGCACCATATAAAGATCCAGCTTCTCACATGCACGCGCCAAAATAAGCGGCGCCACAACATTTGAAGCCAACGTTTCCATTTTATTGTCTTCGCACCAATCCACATTTGGACGACCAGTTTTCCCTGCACAATTTATAACCACATCCGGCTGCTTTACCTCAAGCTCCGCCTTCACCGCAGAATAATCTTCAAGCCGAACATCCGCAAAGTCAACGTCTTCACCCTGCTCACGCAGGTAATTCACAAATTTGTGACCGATATAACCTTTTCCAAAAATTAAAATTTTCATGCCAGAATGCTAGCAAATAAACCTGAAAAAAACAATCGCGTGCAAACGCGGCTACCTCTCTTTTCTAAAAGGCCGGATTTCTTCCGCCTTAAATCCAAACGAGACCTCACCTCCCTCAATTATTTCACCAATGATTTTTAGCTTTTCGCCGATCTCCAAATCGCAATGCATCCCGCAGCGCGCCTCCTCAATATCCACAGTCCAAACCTGTTCAATAAAATCCTGAAGCAGCATGATTTCTCCATCATCAAGCTCAATTATTTCGCCTCCGAGCAAACCATTTTCTGGAGCAGCCCACATGCGCTCCTCATCATAATGCATCATTTGATAAGCCTCGTAATGCCCCAAAAATTCGTCCACGTGCCGCGACCCAGATGCCGCATAAATCCCAGTCCCAAGCACCGCAGCCAAAACAACACTACTCAAAATTATCGCCGTCGCGCTGTACCTGTGCCCCTTTCGCGTGTGCCTAAAATCAAAATAAACAAACACAAATAGCAGCGCCGAAATCACCATCCAAAAATATGGAATAACCTGCAAAGCATCCATCACCGTCCCCTTTGGACCTCTTCCCAAAACATCCCAATCAACTCCAAAAAGCTGAAACAACACCATGGAAACCGCAAAAGCCCCCATCAAAACAGCAATCACAAGCGAACCCCAAATGAATATCCGCTTTGCAACAAAGCGCCATTTTGGAAGCCGCTCGACTTCGCCTTTTTTAATTTTCGTCAGGACTTTTTTGGAAACTTTTGACATAAGCTTTTTAGGTTAGATTATTAAGTTAACATGCCACGCAATTTCTTTTTAGCACGGTTAATTTGAACAGAAACAGAGTTCACCGATCTCTTTAAAATATCACTGATTTCCGCGTAACTTTGCTCCTCCAAATAATAAAGAACCAAAACTTCACGGTATTTCTCCGGCAACTTGGCAAGTGCACTGCGCACCCGTTCCTTCAGCTCCTTCCGAACAAAATCGCGAGGTAAATCAATCTCACTCGGAAGCCGCTCAATCAAACTCTCTGCAAACTCATCATCAATGCGCACCACATTAGGCCGCGACTTATTCTTCCGCACCTGACTAATCACAAAATTCCGCGTGATCCGGTAAATCCAACTCGAGAACGCAAACTCGTCATCAAACTCATTCAAATTGTGATACACCTTCAGAAAAACCTCCTGCAAAATATCCTCCGCCTCCGCAAAATCAAAATATGAAATCCGCATTACATAGCGCAGCAATTTCCTCTCGTACCTCTCAATCAACTCCTCAAAAAACTCTTCACTGTCGTCCTGAAGAGTTAACACAACCAGCTCAGCATCCTTAAGCTCTTTAACATTCACTTCAACGGCATTTTTTTCTTTCTTCTTAGCCATAGATCAAACCGGATGAATTAAGGATGGAATAAAGTAGGGGCCTCCCCATCCAAGAAGCCCCTACATATTAACCTCTTATTACTCAGTAGGCAAAGAGTCTCCGCCGTGGGATTCACCACCCGGCATTCCCTTCCCCTTCATACCTTTCACGCCTTTGAGCCCATGCTCTTCAAGACCAATGTCTGACATAATTTCACCTGCATCTTCCATAAGTTCGCGTGCCTCTCCCATTAGCTCATGCGCCTCAAGAAATTGTGGAAATTCGTCCTCAGTTACAGCCTCAACTGCTTCATCACGACCCATGTCGATCATAAGATCAATCCACCCATCATAGTCACCACTTTCCAGTACCTCATCCACCTCTTCCATCATTGCCTGCTTAGCTTCATGCATTTCTTGCATTTCTTCTTTGTCAGGCCTGTCGTCCAGTTTCTTGCCAGCTTCCACCTCATCGGCTGAAGCAACAAATACTGATGCTGTAGAAAACGCTGTGAGTGCAAACACCGCTAGCGCTGTTACAAGTAAAGATTTTTTGTTCATAATTTTTTGATTAGAAATATTTGAAAGTTTAAAAGATTTTGCGCAAATCAAGATAGCCATCACACATTAATACGCATGACAAAAAGATTTCTTACAAAAAACTAACTATAAAACGGCACTACATCTTGTCAGGCGCAAGATAAACTTCCGGCTCACCACTAGCACCTGTAATTTCCATAGCAGCCCAACCTCTGGAAACATCACCAGTTTTGGGATCTCTGTACACAACTTCTGCATAAGTAGTTGGATAAGTACCTGACCCTCTATCAGGCTTGTACTCAACACGCTTTTGACTAACCCAAATTGACGCACCAATAGGTAGCTTCATTTGCCAACCTGCACCTGGATCTGGAGTAGATTTGAGCCTCAAGCCTTCCACTATTCTGGTATCCACCGTATCCTGCACAAACATCATCTCAAAATCTCCCATGTCCTCGCGTAGCTCACGAATTTCTTCCACCTGCTGTTCAGGCGTTTTCTTAAGAATTTCGTCTGAAGTTTCAAGAGCTGTATCAGCTACTGCAGGTGTATCTGGAGCTGTATCAAATGTTTTAGCCATTTCGACTTTGTTTATGTTAATAAATCGCACAATTATACCACGTTTTAAGGTCTGCGGCAAGCCCCTGCGTGACTTAGAAGCAAAAAATCACTATCATGAACGCACATGCAAAAAAAATCCTCCAAAGCCACATCCAAACCTGCACGATTCGCAGAAATCGATATTCTCAGAGGCGCAGCAGTCATCCTCATGATTGTTTTCCACGCAGCATATAACCTGAACTTTTTCGGGCTCACAGAAATCACAACAGACCGCGGTATCTGGCTCCTCATGGCCCGATTCGTCCAACTGACCTTTATCATCACAACTGGGCTCACACTGCACATCAGCTACCAAAGAAGGCTCAGCGCAGGCAAAGTCACCGCCCTCATCAGCCGCATCAAACACGCAGCAAAAATATTTGCGTGGGCCATGCTCATCACGCTCGTAACCTGGCTGCTTTTCAGAGCAGACGCCGTGATATTCGGAGTCCTACATTTTTACGCCATCGCGCTCCTGCTCGGCCTGCCATTTTTGCGAAAGGGCCCCCGCGCACTTTATGCAACCCTGATCCTCGGCCTAGCAATCATAATTCTCAGCCCGCTTACAAGCGCCATAACAACAGACAGCAACCTACTCTCCCCTCTCGGAATCTACAAAGCAAACTTCCAATCACTAGACTACTTCCCTCTCATCCCTTGGTTTGGATGGTTCCTGCTCGGGATATCAATGGGTAAGATTTTTTACCCCGGCGGAGAAAGAAAATCCACAAAAATCACGGTGCCGCGTGCTCTCAAAGGAAAAATCCTTAAATTCCTTGGCCGCCACTCACTCATCATTTACCTAGTACATCAACCTATTATTGCACTCGCAATCTTGTGTTACCGATATTACATCATGTAAATTTGACAATGGCCATATAACCACCCACCACCATGCCAAAATTAAAACGCTACTTCACTTTATTAGTGCTAGTTTTTTTAACTTTCACTTCCATAACCTTAAGCGGATGTAAGGATGACGAATCCACATCAGACAAAGAACTCATTCAGGAGTTTGAAATCTCCATAGAAAAAGATGAAAGTGCACTGCCAACCGAGCAACAAAGCACCAATCTCCAATCATCTTTAATTTTGCTGAGTTCTCTATATATAAAAGCAGTCAATGCAACCAACACGGTACTGGCATCCAGCCCTGAAGACACTTCATGGGAAGAATTTGATAATTCAATGGAACTGAGTTTAATAGCATGGGAGCAACTTGAAACAGAAATGGCACTTTTGAACCTGGTGATTGAAGACATTGAAGAGTTTGCAACAGAAAACACTAATGAAACAGCCTCCAAAAATAAACCCTTTGAACTACTACCTAGCGCATCTGCAGCTGCGCCTGCCCCTGCCTTAGTTTCTGCAGTTTTTGATTCAAATCCCAAAAGCACCAATAGCCTAAAAGACCTCATGAACTTCTTTGGGTGGGATGCAAAAACCGCACTTCAACAACTGAAAATTGCGCAAACACAAATCCAATCAGCTGCTTGGACCGAAGAAGGTGATGCTCATACAATGCTTCAAGATCAGGCAAAAATAATCTTAGACACTTCAAAAGTAAGTCTAATGATAGGTGGGATGATAATGTCAGCTGGAGCTGCTGCACCAACAACAATCGGTGGATACGTTTTAGAGACTTACGAAGCAGGTGCCCTTATATTGAATGGTGCGGATTTAGCAATGGCAATAGGTGAAGATGCAATGATAGCTGTTGGAAATGAAAGTGGTGAAGCGATTCTTAAACAAAAACGCGAAAGCATATCAACGCCATGTAGAATCGTTTCGATTATAAGCTTAAAAGATATAGATAACCCTGAAAATTTAATTACACTGGCAGAGCTAGGCACAGAATATGCTGGGAAAATCTTGAATTGGGGAACAGAAATGCACGCTAACCTCGACCCAACAGGAGCAAGGCTAAAATTCCAACAAAGTGAACTTTCAGGCGACCTGCCCTCATTCAGTCAGGAAGACATTGAACGTTACTGGGCGGATGCAAAACAACAATGGATAGATACCCACGGGTAAAACCCGTGGTACTTTTGGGGGATTACAGCTCCATTCGGAGCTGATCTGCGTCCTGTTTGCCCTGATGTTCTACATACCTTTTTATTGTTTCTTCATCTAACCCAACACT
>Ga0208904_1000657_pt1 | contig 26971 bp, 22 predicted proteins | sample AntAceMetag02UKB_FD_184774 | JGI IMG/M metagenome (GOLD analysis project Ga0208904, IMG submission 184774) | Saline lake microbial communities from Ace Lake, Antarctica - Antarctic Ace Lake Metagenome 02UKB (SPAdes) (version 2) | ecosystem: Environmental > Aquatic > Non-marine Saline and...
TGGGAAGAAGTACCATACAGCTAATATCATTCATAATTTCGATTTTGAGACCCCGACCCGGATTCTTTTGGTGGATGATGAAAAGGAATTTGTGCAGACCCTCTCCGAAAGGTTGACCATGCGTCAAGTACAAAACAAATTTGTTTTCAGTGGTGAAGAAGCATTGGGGTACGCTGATCGAAATGAGACCGATGTCATGGTCTTGGATCTGAAAATGCCTGGAATTGATGGGTTTGAAGTTTTAAAAAAGGTTAAGAAATCCAATCCGGAAATCGAGGTGATCATCCTTACAGGTCACGGTTCCGAGAAGGACCAAAAAACCTGCCTTGAGCTGGGCGCATTTGCCTATCTTCAAAAACCGGCTGATATCGATATTTTAACCGCCACCATGAAAGAGGCGTATGAAAAAATTCGATTAAAAAAGGAGGCACAGCAGGTTTAGGAACTGTGGTTTACTCTGCAGAAGACTTGCCAGACCTCGATTTTGAGAACTGTTGACAGACGGATGGTTGCCTGGTCCACACATGAGCCGCAGATGGATGATGGCATTCAAACACCGGTGATTGTCGGGAAATGAATCAAACTGAGTATAATATTACAGGAACTGCTGATGAGCATTAACATTCTTTTAGTTGATGATGAAGAAGAGTATACGAGGCTTCTTTCAGAACGATTAGTACTCAGGGATTTTTCCGTTATGATCGCTTCAAATGGATTCGACGCTGTTAAAAAGATAGAAGAACACTCTTTTGATGTCGTTATCATGGATGTTTTAATGCCTGGAAAAGATGGAATCGAGACCGTCAAAGAGATGAAGATAATCCGTCCTTCTCTGTGTGTCATCATGCTCACAGGTCATGCCGATTTGGAGACCGCCATGGATGGTATGGAAATCGGGGCTCATGACTACTTGGTCAAACCGGTGGATTTTGAGGAACTCGTAGAAAAAATATATTTGGCCCATAAATCCAAAAAGATACCCAAATAAGGGGGGGGGGAGTTACCACATTCAATCGATTTCCAGTTGTCATAAATTATGGTTTAAGAAGCCACAGCCGATCAACTAAACATCGTTACGAATCCGGTCAACGAAAAGGTTTGCGCCCTTGTGCGTTTCAATGATCAGGGTTCGTGTCTTAGAAGCAGATTATTTTAAAGACTATTCAGGAGAAATGACATGAATTTCATAAATCAATGGGGAGCGTTCATGATGGCGGGAGCAAAAGCCCATGCGAAATGGGAAATAGAGATCTCCAATACCATCGTCCATGATAAAAGGCGGATATTTTTAGTCTGTTTACTGATTATCCCCATTATCATCGGAGGGATTGCCTTCGCCAATGAGAGTGGGGAGATCCTGCCGGAGATATTGGGCGGTAAAAAAGCCTATAGTCCCGCCTTTTTTACTCCTGGCATATTTGCGGCTTCCATACTGATCGGGCTGGGGGCCGGGTTAATTACGGGCTGTATTGGGGCCGGGGGTGGTTTTATCATTGCCCCGGCTTTGATGAGTGCGGGCATCAAGGGTATTCTGGCCGTAGGTACAGATCTGTTTCATATTTTTGCTAAAGCCATCATGGGAAGCGTGCTGCATAAAAAACTGGGAAACATTTCTGTCCCGTTGGCACTGGTTTTTCTTATCGGGGCCATCTTGGGTGCGACCGGGGGTGGGGTAATTAACCGTGTGCTGTATGAAATCAATCCTGTCTTAAGTGATACATTTATCACCTCGATTTATGTCTTGATGCTGGGAATTCTGGGAACCTATGCGTTAACGGACTTTCTCAAGGCCCGAAAAGAAATTGATACCGGAGAATTTCACGGGGTAAAAACAGAGGGAGCGAAGATAGGCAATCTATCTCAGAAGATTCAATCCGTTAGAATCCCACCGATGATTACGTTTGACGCAGGACTGATTCCGGGTGGCCGGCAGATTTCCGCGGTTTTTTTGGTTCTAAGTGGTGGCCTGGTTGGATTTTGTGCCTCCATTATGGGTGTTGGCGGTGGGTTTCTCACCTTTCCAATCTTCGTTTATGTATTGGGTGTCTCTTCCATGACAACCGTGGGGACGGATATCTTTCAGATTATCTTCACTGCCGGATACGCAGCGATCAGTCAATATGCCATTTTTGGATTCATCTTTTACACCCTTGCAGTCGGAATGTTACTGGGGTCCTTATTCGGCATTCAGATTGGGGCCATGGTTACGAAAGTGGTCAGTGGCGTAACTATTCGTGGCTTTTATGCCATGGCCGTGCTGGCAGGTTTTGTCAACCGTGCGTTCGCCCTACCCGGCAAGCTCACTGAAATGGAGATCATCAATCTACCCAGAGATGTAACAGCCGTCTTAGATTCTATAGGTGTGTGGTCATTTTTTGCAGTCATCAGCATCTTTGCAATATGGGTCATTGGCACTTTTATCAGGAACATTGATAAGCTACGTGGCACTGATACAGAATAAACAGACTTTTCATTTACTCAAAATTTATGTAATTACGGAGATTACCCATGACATCACAAAAAAAGGACCTGCTGCTGGGAGGAGGATTACTTTTTGGATTTGCCTTTATTCTCGCGTTGATTTTTACCCCGTTATTCAATGGCAAAAATGCCTTGAATGAAATGGATGACCTATATAATTCAATTTCCAAGGGATCCGTGTACTATATCCCAAAACTGATCCAAGAGAATAATGAGAATAAATTTGTTATGATCGATCTTTCCATTATCGCGACAGGTGAGAGAGAGGCTGAACAAATTGCCAGACAGATTGTTTCTGCGGGCGCAAAGGTCTCGGTCGAAGGAACGGCCATTCACATTTCCGGAAGGCTGGGAACTATTCTCACTTCCAGCCTGGAAGACGCCGACAGTATGTTCGCCAACAAGGATGATCAGATCCGTGTTAAATATGGATATAGTGGCAAACAGGCTCTGTATAATTGGTGGGTAACTCTGAAATTATTGGATAAGGAGTTAAAGAAGCATAAACGGTTCAAGGAAGCTCGATTTGTCACGGTTGTTCAGGCCAAGGCGGTGGAGTGTGCCTATAATTACTACAAGATTGAGCCTCAGGATATATCGGAAAAATTTGTATTTGTGATTCTTTCCCTCGTATTTTACGTGATATATACCCTCTGGTTTGGGTTCGGGATTTTATATACCTTTATGGGGCTGGGCTTTAGACTGGAACATTGATACCAATTCAGCGCTCACCTGAAAGTTTACTGGGGGATCTGGGTGACCAATGGATACAATTAAGACAACAAAAAATGAACTATTTTAAGCGCTTTATTAAACGACTTTTCTCTAAAAAAAGAGATCCGGAGATTCATAATGCAGGGGAATTGCGCCTGGAGTTCAAGGCCCGGAATCACAATTTCAAACTGCTTTTGAATGCAAATAACAGCGCCCTGGAAAATATGGCTCAGATAGAAAAAGCCCTGATGGAGTCAGATCCTTTCAGTTTTGCTTTTGTCAAAGCAAAATCCACAGCGATAGCCGTTGATGTGTTTCGCATGATCCGAAACCTGCATGAACTCTGTCCTGACAAGTATGCAAATTTAAGCAAAAAATTCAAGGTTATTGAGCAGGATATTGTCGGTCTTCTGACTTCAAAACGATCGGTCAGTGATGAAAGGCTGGTTATACCTCTGGGCACATTTGAACCGGGCTTTGCCAGCCTGACAGGCAGCAAAATGGCGAACCTGTCAGAAATTAAAAACAGGCTGCAAATAAAGGTTCCCGAGGCATTTTCGATCACCGCTTTTGGCTATAGACTGTTTAAAGAGAGCAACTATTTGAACCTGGAGATTGATCGGCGATTTCAATCTGCTGATTATAATGATCTGGAATCGCTGGGGAAGATTTGTGAAGACATTCAGCAGCTGATTCTGGACGCTCAGATACCACCTGTTTTAGCAACCGCCATCGAGGCTGCGTATGCTGAACTGGAACAAACGGCGGGATCCAGCGTGAAGGTTGCCATGAGGAGTAGTGCTCTGGGAGAAGATATGCAGGGCAGCTCCTTTGCCGGACAGTACCACACAGAGTTAAATGTAAGAAAAGAGAATCTTCTTCAGGTATACAAGAGAATTGTCGCCAGTAAATACAGCCTCACTGCCGTTTGCTATCGCTATAATTTTGGGTATCGGGACGAGGATGTGCCCATGTCCGTCGGTTGCATGGTGATAGTGGATGCCATTGCAGGTGGGGTCATGTATACCCAGAGTCCAATGGATGACAAAAAGGATTTTATCCAAATCAGTTCAACCTGGGGATTAACCATATCTGTTGTCGATGGAAAAGTCGCTTGTGATCAATATGTGGTTTCGAAATCAGATCCTGGAAAAATCATCCAGGAAGATATCAGGGAAAAACAGATCAAGACCGTCTGTTCAGCGACCGAGGGGTTGTCTGATCGTCCACTGGAGGCCGGAGAGAAAAACGCATCTTCCCTGACACATGCTCAGCTGAGATCTCTGGCGGAACTGGCTATAAAACTTGAAAACTATTATAAATCGCCGCTGGACATCGAATGGGGTTTCACCGATGAGCCAGAACCGTACGTCCTGCAGTGTCGTCTTTTACAAAAGGTTCAAGACAGGGATCCGAATCAACCCACTGCGCCTACTCCAGACAAAAAAGACCTTCTGCTCACTGGCGGTATCACGGCCAGTCCGGGAATCATTTGCGGGCCAGTTTTCCAGGTCAACAAAATTGACGATGTCCTTGCTTTTCCGCCCGGAGCGATATTGGTCACAAAAGAGGCTCGTCCCAAATGGGCTCCCCTTTTGAAAGACGCAGCGGGAGTCATTACAACCCGGGGAGGATTTGCCGGACATCTGGCCACTGTCGCCAGGGAATTTGGCGTTCCCGCGATTTTTAATCTGGAAAATGCCCTGGATCAGCTTCAAAACGGACATGTGATCATACTGGATGCTGACAACAGCTCTGTTTATCATGGGTATCCGGAGCGATTGATACCGGTTGCCAGCAAAAGAAAAAATCTCATGGCTGACAGTCCGGTCTATAAAACACTCGAAAAAATCAGCCGGCTTATTGTACCTTTGAATCTGTTGGACCCGGAATCAGCTGATTTCAGGCCGTCAAACTGCAATACACTGCATGATATCACCCGCTTCATTCATGAAAAATCCCTTCTGGAGATGTTCAACTTCGGCCAGGAACATGATTTTTCAGAAAGATCCAGCAAACAGCTGATCTATAAAGTCCCTATGCAATGGTGGGTTTTAAACCTGGATGATGGTTTTAAGGATGAGAAGCGGGGGAAATACGTTCACATGGAAAACATTGCCTCCATCCCCATGCTGGCACTTTGGGAGGGAATCATAGCGATTCCATGGGACGGACCTCCTCCCATTGACGGAAGGGGGCTATTATCTGTCATGTTTCAGGCAACCACCAACACAAATCTCAATACGGGTGTCCGCTCTGCTTACAATGAGAAAAACTATTTTATGATTTCAAAGAATTTCTGCAGTCTGACGACACGACTCGGATTTCATTTTTCGACCATTGAGGCCATGGTCAGTGAAAAACAGGAAGAGAATTACATCAGTTTCTTATTTAAAGGTGGTGCCGCAGACGCAAAAAGGAGAACCAAGAGAGTGATGTTCCTGGGCAATATTCTGGAAGAGAACCATTTCAATATCAGAATCAGGGAGGACTCTCTGATAGCGCGGCTGGAAAATCAAACGCCAGATTTTATTATCAACCACCTTAAAATACTGGGTTATTTGACTATCCATGCCAGGCAAATTGATATGATCATGTCCAATGAAGCTACTGTTAATTATTACAACCTTAAACTGAGAAAAGATATCAAGACTCTTACATCTTCTTAGCCCGGGTTAAGGACATTCTTTAATGCTGGTTTTGTTGCATTAATTGACAGAAGATGCGAACAAAGTAAACCCGTATCGTATGATTTCACAGGATAAAAAAACGCTTGAATTGACAAAATTCATTCGTTTGCATACTCATAAATATCAGAAAAACCGTGAATTCTGTTAGCTGTCTTATTAAAAATACCCTAACAGGACATACATCCATTCATGGCCCAAATCTCTATGAAACAGCTTGGAGTTCTGAGGGGGGAAGACAACTCTTTTTTTTGTTCGGGATCTGCTGTGGTCATTTTGGTTGGACAGGTTCCATAACATTTTAATCTCTAATCAGATAACAATTTTGAATTCCTTATCGTTGCCTCTGATAGAAAATCTGACTGAGCATCCCATCGCGTTGGAATCGTTTATTGATGGTGTCCCGATGGCTTTAGCCGTATTGGATCACAATCGAAAGATTATCCTGATCAATCGAGCGTATGAGGCATTGACCGGATTTTCAAAAAAAGAAATCACAGGGATTTTTTGTGGTCATATTCTGAGAAGCCGGCACTGTATTAAAAACTGTCCTGTTTTGAAAATGGGCGCAAACTCTGAACCAGCAGGTATTGAAAGTGATATTATCAATAAAGACCGCCAGTTGATCCCGATTCGACTCAATGTGGCTATAATTAAAAACCAGGCCGGCCAGGTTGTCGGGCATATTGAGGCTGTAGAAAATCTTAAGGAATTCAGGTCTTTGGACACGCAATTCCGACAGGCTTTTACATTTGAACATTTAATCGGGCACAGCCCACAAATGGAGAAAATTTTTAAAATTCTTCCAGTGATAGCCCAGAGCGACTCATCGGTATTGATCACAGGGGAAACCGGAACCGGTAAAGATATGGTGGCTGAAGCGATTCATCAATCCTCCAATCGCTCCAAGGGAACATTTATTAAAGTTAATTGTGGCGCACTACCGGAAAACTTGCTGGAGTCTGAGTTGTTCGGCCATCAAAAGGGATCCTTTACAGGTGCAATTGAGAATAAACCCGGACGATTCCGGTTAGCCCACAATGGAACCCTGTATTTGACAGAAATCGGAGATCTTCCACTAGTACTTCAGGTCAAACTTTTAACTTTTCTGGACGACCAGATGATTCATCCTGTCGGGAGTACGAAGGGGTTCCAAGCCAATGTCAGAATTATGGCCGGAACGCACCGGAACATTGAACTAATGGTGAAGAAAGGTACATTTAGAAAAGATCTGCTTTTCAGGCTTAATGTTGTCAGAATCTACCTTCCGCCTCTCCGGGAACGAGAAAATGATACGAGACTGCTATTGGACCATTTCCTACACAAAAAAAATACAAAACTAAACAAGAGCATCAGTGGATTTTCTGCCGAAGCGCTAAAAATCCTGCTTGATTACATATATCCTGGAAACGTAAGGGAGCTCAGAAATATCATCGAATACGCGGTGAATGTCTGCCAGACAAACAGGATTGAGGTTGAGCATTTACCTGCGTTTATGATTGGGGCAGACCCTGCTTCTCAAAATAATCCTCAGATACAGATGCTGGAAGCAGTTGACGATCAGCCAGAGCGGCCTAGCAGCAGAGCTGCCGAAAAGAACCAGACCTGGGCAGTAATGGAGAAAAAGATGATCCTTGATGCTCTCTCCAGCGCTCATGGAAAGCGAAATAAGACTGCAGAAATATTAGGGTGGGGCAGAAGTACCCTCTGGCGGAAATTAAAAAAACACAACATTGTTGAATGAGTTCAACCCATAAATTGCCATCATGAGACAGAGACTGCTGATCCCGCTGCTGGGAAATGACATCGCTCCCCGGTTTGATCTGGCCACCGAAGCTGTTATTGTGTCCTTTGATAAGAACGGGATCGAAAAAGAAGAAAAAATGCTGGTCTTCTCCCTTGGATCTTCAGAAGATTTATGTCACCTGATACTGATGGAAGAGATAAAGGTGGTGATCTGCAGTGGAATTGAAGAGGAGTACTATCACTATTTAACCTGGAAAAAAATCAAGGTAATTGATTCCGTCATTGGCCCCTGGAAAAAGGCCACCGAATATTTCAGGAAAGGATTCCTGATCGCCGGCACCATACTGAATCAAAAACCAGCCTAAAAGAGGTCCAAATGGTCAAAAATTTAAAAAAAAGAATTTTTCACAGGCTAGGTCTGAGTCAAGTTGAAGATCAATCTCCGAATCGATACCGGGTCATGCGGCGGAATATGATCGTGCTCATGTACATGGTTACATTCATACCATTGTTTTTAATGGCGGTTATTTATTTCTACCAATACCGTTTCAGTTTAAAACAGGAGATCATCACTCCTTTACGATTGATGACACACAAGACCGCCCATTCGATGGAACTATATCTGGAAGAGCGTCTCTCAAACATCAGAGCGTTGGGTGCGTCCTACTCGTATAAAGAACTCTCAGACCAGAAAACCCTGGACCGGTTATATCGTATTTTCAAAAAAGAGCTAAGCGGCCTGGTGGACTTCGGGATCATTGATAAAGCCGGTAACCAGGTAGCTTATTCAGGTCCCTATATGCTGCTGGGTAAAAACTACGCCAAGCAGAAATGGTTCCATGAGGTTTCCATCAGGGGCGTCTATATCAGTGATGTCTTCATGGGATACAGGGGATTTCCTCACATAGCCATTGCTGTACAGAATTTTGACAGTGATGGGAATGCCTGGTTTTTGAGGGCTACCATCGATACAAAAAAGCTGGACAATATCATCAGTGCAATGGGACTCCTGCCAAGAGATGATGCTTTTTTGGTTAATAAAAAAGGGATCCTGCAAACCTCTTCCAAATTTTATGGAAACGTTCTGGAGACATATCCACTGGAAATTCGATACGTTCTTGGTACAACCATTCGGGAAAAAAAGGACTCGCAAGGTCAAAATGTGATTTTCTCCTCTGCCAGTTTTCTGCATCAGGACTTCTTTTTGGTGTCGATTAAACCGACCCAATCAGCGATGAAGTCATGGACCATGTTACGAAGCAATATGTTATTTGTTTTTGTTGGAGGAACGATCCTTATTATTATTGCGATCATCAGGACATCCAATTATCTGATCAAACGTATTAAGGAGGCTGATGAAAAGAGAGAAAAAGCTTTTCGTGAACTAGAGAATTCCCAGAAGCTCTCTTCCATTGGGAGGCTGGCCGCCGGTGTGGCACACGAAATCAATAATCCGATGGCCATTATCAACCAGAAAGCAGGTCTGATGCAGGACCTCATCCAACTGGATGCCAATTTTACCGACAAAACACGGTTTCTGGCGCTGACAAACTCTATCCTTCAATCAGTGGAAAGGTGTAAAAAAATTACCCACCGTCTCTTGGGATTTGCTCGCAGGATGGAAGTTCTCTATGAAAAACTGAATTTAAATGATTTAATCATAGAGGTCCTAGGATTTCTGGAAAAAGAAGCCCAGCTTCGAGAAGTCAAAATCGAATTATCCTTGGCAGATAGTCTGCCAGAAATCTCTTCGGATATCGGTCAACTGGAACAGGTTTTTTTGAATATCATCTCCAATGCATTTGCCGCGGTGCAGGATGGAGGTCAATTGAAAATCATGACCTGGGATGAGAACGATGAAAAAGTGGGGGTTTCCATTGAAGATAACGGTAGCGGTATGGATGAAGAAACGCTTTCTCACATTTTTGAACCGTTTTTTACGACAAAAACCGGATACGGAACTGGACTGGGGTTGCCGATCACCCATGGAATAATTAATAAGCTGGGTGGAACCATTGAGGTTAAAAGCAAAATCGGAATTGGAACCACTTTTATTGTCTATTTGAGGAAAAATAAACTTAAAATGGAGGAATAACTGCAATGAGCGAATGGAAAATCCTGCTCGTGGATGATGAAAGTGAATTTGTTTCTACCTTGGCTGATCGACTTTATCTCAGAGGCATTCATGCCAGTACAGCCAATGATGGCGAAGAAGCAATTCGTTCTGTGACCGAAGAAAAACCCGACCTGGTCGTTCTGGATATCAAAATGCCCGGACTGAGTGGTATTGAAGTCATGAAGGCAATTAAAAAAATCGATCCTCAGCTCCCTATCATTCTGCTGACCGGCCATGGCTCCACTAAAGAAGGCATGGAAGGTATGAAGTATGGAGCCTATGACTATTTAATGAAACCCATAGATATCAACGAACTGATCCTGAAGATCCAGGAAGCTATTGGAAAGTAATGTGGGCACTAAAGTGTACCCTTTTGATATTTATTTCTATTATGGAAACATAACATAACCCAGGCTAAACCTATGGCGAATCCGGATCTAGAGGCAACAGCATTTGTGGGTAAGATTACCGCTGGTGTGACCCATGAACTGCAAAATGTTCTGGCAATCATTAAGGAATCATCCGGACTAATGGATGATCTGATGGCTTTTTCGGAAGAAATCCCGGCAAAATTAAAAGACCGTTTTCATCAGGCCAATCGCTCCATAGATAACCAAGTGCTCAGGGGAGTACAATTATTGAGAAATTTGAATGGCTTGGCCCACAGTACGGACGACTCCATGATCGACATCGATCTTTTTGAAACTATCAAACAACTGATAGAGCTTACCCACCGGTTTGCAAAAACCCGCCAAATTACTCTTTCCGTTGAAAAACCAGGTACTCAAATTCAAATACAATCCAGTTGCATTCAATTTCAAATGGCAATGTTTCATGCATTTGAGTGTTGTATGACTGCACTACTGCCCAATGGAAACATCGTTATCTCTTTGAAAAAAATATCTGAAACCGTCCTTATAATTTTGCACTGTGACGGAAAATTCAAGAGTGAAGCGAAACTGGACGACGCTGCAAATATTTCCAACTGGGTGGTAATGACAAAAATGTTGATATTATTGGGAGGAACAGCCGAAATGAATCCAGTAAAAGACAACCTGGTGCTTTCGCTGTCAGATAAATAGTAGATAAATACACTTTGCAGAATAAAGTATGTATTACATGACTATCGGCTAGAGATATTTTAGGAGAACTTAAATGATAGCTGCTTTGATTTTATTGGATTATTATTTGATACTTGTAAATTCTTAAATAAGAGGATCTAAACAGCATTATAACACAATCAATTGAATTTGTTGTTTAATTTAGATATTATGCAAAGTACCAAAAATTGACAAAATATCAACCTGCGTACTATATAGGTATCTAAAAACCCGAAAAAACAGCAACAGATATGAATTCGATATTGCTAAGTATCATTTATATTCCTTTTATTATTGTCTAGCCGATAGTCATGTATTAACCGGATGTACCTAATTTTTTTCAATAAATCTGGAGAGTCGCCATGAGAAAGAGCATGCTTTTTATATTTTTGTTTTACGTATTTTTCAATAACTTCATTTTACTTATGTCTTTACATGCTGAAGAAAAAACCGGGTTATCTAACGGGCAGATCATATATGTGCCTGCCTATTCGCATATTTATATTGGGAATGTTGAAAGGCCGTTCCTGTTAGCCATCACTTTGAGCATCAGAAACGCTGATCCTAACCATCCGATAACTATCACAGTGGTCGATTACTATGAAACACAAGGGAAAAGGATAAAAAAATTGATTGAGAAACAAGTCAATCTAAATCCGTTAGAATCATTACGTTATGTCATACCAGAAAAAGACAAAAGCGGCGGATCGGGTGCCAATTTTATAGTCGAATGGAAATCTGATAATTTAATCAATCCCCCGATTGTGGAATCGATCATGATAGGAACACGAAATCAACAAGGCATTTCTTTTACTTCACGCGGTCTACCGGTGTTACCATCAAAATAATTAAACAATAGGATCATCAAAATATGGGTATAGCTGGAGATATTGTCATCATAGTCGTTGCGGCTTTGGTCGGAGCCTTAATTGCCCAAAAACTTAAGCAACCACTGGTTTTGGGGTACATTATTGTCGGCATCGTTATTGGTCCCTATTCAAGTGGTGTCACGGTCGCTGACGTGCATGAAATTGAAATGCTGGCTGAAATTGGCGTGGCACTATTATTGTTCGCCCTGGGGCTGGAGTTTTCATTCAGTGAATTGAAACCGGTTTGGAAAGTTGCACTTATAGGAACTCCGATCCAAATTATGCTGACAATGGTTTTGGGGTTTGTTATTGGCCGCTGGATGGACTGGGAATTCATTCCTTCGCTTTGGTTTGGCGCATTGATTTCTTTTTCAAGTACCATGGTCATATTGAAAACACTGATGAACCAGGGATGGATTGGAACACTCTCCAGCAAGGTGATGATTGGTATGTTGATCATCCAAGATCTAATTGTGGTGCCCGCAATGATCATTTTACCGCAATTGAATGATCCAAAAGCAGGATTGCCTTTGCTTGGTCTGGCCGGGCTGAAGTCGGTTATATTTCTCTTGACCATGGTTGTTTTAGGTACCAAGTTGATACCGAAACTCATCTCCATTATCGCCGGGTGGGATTCAAGGGAACTTTTTCTACTGACAATAACAGCTATTGCACTTGGAATTGGATACATCACCCATTTAGTCGGTCTGTCCTTTGCACTGGGAGCTTTTGTCGCCGGGATGGTTATCAGTGAATCCGAGTATAGTCATAAAGCCCTTACCGATATCATGTCAATCCGAGATATTTTCGGACTCCTGTTTTTTACCTCGGTTGGCATGCTGCTTGATCCACATTTTGTGGTTGAAAACTGGCGGAATATCCTCCTGATTGTTCTGCTGGTTAGCTTTTTTAAAGGGTTGTTTTTCGGATTAATCACTAGAGGTTTTGGGTATATAAGGGTTGTACCGCTCGCAGTAGCTATGGGATTATTTCAAATCGGCGAGTTTTCATTTGTCCTGGCAAGGGTCGGTTTAAGTACTCAGTCCATCGACAAAGAGGTCTATTCATATGTTCTGGCGACAGCTATTATTAGTATGCTGCTGACTCCAATTGTTTCAAAGGCCACAGAACCTCTTTATTCATTTTTCAAACGGTTTTTAAAGGAGGAGCCTGTACAGACGTTTGATATAAGGAAAGCAAAGCTTAATGACCATGTTATTATTGCAGGCGGTGGGAGAGTCGGTCAGCACATTGCAAGTATTCTGGAGTCATTAAAGGTCGAGTTTGTGATCGTTGAGTTGAATTTTCAGCTGTTTGAACAGTGCAAAGCTTCTGGTTTTCCTGTCATTTTTGGAGATGTTTGCCATGAAGTGGTCCTCAAAGTAGCCAAAATTGGGCGTGCAAACCTGATGTTGTTAACTATACCCAATGTTATCGTATCTCAATCCGTTGTTGAGAAATCCAAGTTGTTCAATAAAGAACTGCACATTGTAGCCAGGGCAGAGGGAACTGATCAGATGAAATGTCTTTATGAAAAAGGGGCTTTCGAGGTAGTTCTACCTGAACTTGAAGCCGGCTTGGAAATGGCACGCCAAGCCCTGTTACATTTGAACATACCGGCAATCAGCATCCAGAACTATATCGATTCCGTCAGGCAAAAACTTCAATCATCGGCCCAGATGTTTCAAAGCAACGGCAATACATTAACCCAACTTAAAAATGCACAAAACCTGATTGAAATCACCTGGGCAAAGATCGAAACAAATAGTCCGTTTATCGCTAAATCCCTTTTGGATTTAGATATCAGGCGAAAAACAGGAACATCCATTGTCGGTGTAATCCGAAATGAGATCTTCCGGCCCAATCCGGATGCTGAATACACTTTCACCGAAGGTGATCTGGTGGCTGTAATGGGGAGCAAAAACCAAAGAGAAATATTCCTGAAATCAGTTAATTCTTGATATTGGTTAAATCAACATTCTGTCCACCCAACTTAGTGTTATCCACTTGGGCTGTAACATTAAAGAAATGTTCAAATCTGATAGAACTGATAGAACTGATAGAACTGATAGAACTGATAACTTGTATTTCAGGTTTTCTTAATCAGAATGACAACAAACAAATCCAGATTACTTTTCAACGGAAGAGATTGCTTCACCTCTATTCTTTACGAATTTTGGGGGACTCAACTATGAATGACAATTAACCAGATTATCGAAAAGAAAGTTCTAATTTCACGTCTTCCAAGTTTAGTTGATTATAAAAGCCCTTGCCCTCTGGGCTAAGTTCAGAGGCTTTGCTGGCTGAACGATTCAATGCTACAACAATGGATGAGTTGTCCCCACAACTTTATCCAAGGACCTAGCTATGCCAAAGGGCATCGTTACTTGACGCCCAGGAATTTGAAAGTATTCCATATGCCAGAGAATGAATAGTCTTTCTTATTGGCTGTATCTTGTATTAATTGGTATTCGACGTAAACAGGATTCCGCATTTAGGTTGAAAATAGCTAAAAGAAAATCAGATTAATTGAAAAGCCTGTTTCCGGTTCACAATTGTAGGCAATCCGAATCGTTGGGACTTTGTGTATAAGAGATATGCTAGGCGAATTCAATGTTTTACTACCGCGATTGTAATATCTTGTATTCAGACGGCCTATTTGTCCCAGAAGATGAATTTTTCCGGATCCACATACTGATCATTGATTAGAACTTCGTAATGTAGATGAGGACCAGTACTTCGTCCACTATTCCCGATTCTGGCGATCAGATCCCCCCGTTTAACTTTTCTCCCTGTTTGGACCTCGGTTTTCGCCAGGTGGCCATATCGCGTGACAATGTTGTATCCATGGTCAATGACAAGAAAAAGCCCCAAATTACCTTCTACCATGATATTGTTCACAATTCCGTCCGCTGGCGCATAGACCGGGGTGTATTCGCGATTTGAAATATCGAGTGCCCGGTGATTATCGATTTTCCCGGTAAATGGGTGCGTGCGCCTTCCAAATCTTGAAGCGATATGTCCCTGTGCAGGAGAAATGGATGGGGTTCGAGCTAATTTGTCTTTTTGTTCTTCTAAATAAGACCCCAACTGAAAAAAACTGATTTCTTGCAGCTTGGTATCAAAATCTAATTTTCTCAATTTTTGCAAAAGCATGCGACCATCCAGACTGTGGTAGTCTTTTATCTCATTGAACCCTTTTGATTCTCGTACAAACCGGATGCGCGTTGCGGATTTCTGCAATCCGCTGATTAATCGCAGCTTCCTGTCAAAAGCTTCCAGATCGGACAATTCGGTCCGCTTATTATGCAGCATATTGGAGATTTTCTGCATGGAAATTTTCTGAAGCATGACAGCGTTTTCCAACTTTTTCATATTTCGACTTTTCTCCTTAATCAGGTAGTAGTCGACCAGTATCCCACTTGATGCAATGATCAGGACGAAAAGAGTCAGCACAAACGCTTTTAAAAAAAAGGCTGATATCTCGAATTCGACGGTTTTACCACTTTTTTGTGGGATCACCATCACAGTGAAATATTTTGACATTTTTGCAGTTTTGTATCATTCAATATTGCATTAGGATGTGCATTTTCAACAATTCTTCACTTTTTGGAGATCCAAAGTGGTTCCCAGACTGATCTTCCAAGAATGTTATGAAACAACTGAACTTAGGTACCCCATACAAAAATTTGGTAAATAGTCTCAAAAAAACTAAGCTATTTTTCACTTTCAGAGATTATGCGCTTTAATGATTGAAACTTACTGCCAATTCGCCTGGTTAAAAAATGGTACATGAGCTGGTTTTCAGCCAGCTTGGCCATTTCCTTGTCAAAATTCACTGTGTTACCATCCATCCCGGGATCAGGGTTATGATTGTTTATCTCTTGTCCTGTTACCATTTCTACTGGTTTTCGCTTCCTTCCGTCGAAATGGCGTGGATCTGAAGTCCGGAGGGGACCAAGGCGATCGCTGTGATAGGCTTTCATCAACTCTTTTTCAAATACACTGTCTTTTGCCTTGTATCCAGGTGTTTCCCTGTTTGCAATATTGGAGGCAACCAAAGAATTTCTATGAGACCTTAACTCAATTGCTTTTTCAATTAAACCAATCTGTTTACTAAATAGTTCAATAGCCATATGAATGTTCTTCAGGAAAGCTTTATCTGAAATGTCATACATTTTAATACAATATACACTTCTGCAAAATTAAAGCCTGACTTCATCATTTTTGGCTTTTAGCTATTCTCTAATATTTTTTCCATTGAACAATATGTTATAGTTACAATATCAAGAACTTTAGCTGGATAATCTGGAATTATTGAAAGATCGACATTCAATGCGAAACCAGCTGGAAATTACATCTGCAGAAAACCTGATTTCAATCCTGGTACCATTTAGCAATACTAGATTCGACTATTAAGGCAGGAGCTTAACGGAGAGCAATACCGCTTTGGGATGAAAATTGCAGTGTTAAGTAGCTTATCAGAGGGACATACGCGATTAGGGCATAATCAATTTCGAGCATTTGCCATGTCTATTGGAAGACATTAATTTTCACTTCATTTTAAATTGGTTGCATTAATAGATAATAAAATAATATTCAATCATGACAATAACCCAATTAGAGATAGCTGCCGTTGAACAAGCTATCATAAAACTTCGAGTCTTCACCATTCAGGATATAGCTGGACATACGGGTCTATCTATTTTTGATTCCAAAAAAATTGTCGAAGCCCTAATGAAGATATTTTCATGCCGATTGCAGGTTACCGACCAAGGAGAAATTATTTACGACTTTGAACGACTTGTTCGTAGGGGAAAAATAACCCTGAAGGAGCGTGTGAGTTTAATAACCGGTCTATTATGGAAAGCGTTCACTTACTTTTTTAAAGTCTGGATCATGCTGATGCTGGTTGGCTATTTTGCATTATTTGCTGTGCTGATGCTGGTTATTATTGCAGCCTCTCTGTTAAACGAAGACCGGGATCAAGGCTTCAACATGAATAACGGTGTTTTCCTTGTCATTATCAGAGTTTTGTCAGAATTCTTTTTCTGGAAAACCATTACTGGAAATCTAACCTATCAGCGTGATAAACACGGCTATCGTTATCGTCAGTACGAGCCGGAAGCTTCCGATCTATTCAAAACCAAAGGACGGACCAAAACGAAAAAGTTTATCATAGCGGTCTTTGATTATGTGTTTGGTTCTCACCGGGCAGAGATCCATCCCCTTGAAAATCAGCTGGAAGTAGCCACCTATATTCGAAAGAACAAAGGAATCATCACTATCGAAGAGATAAGAGCTCTGGCGGGGTGGAAAGGAAGAAAAGCAGATGAGTTCTTTACCGAAATAATATCCAGATTTGACGGAGAAATTAAAGTATCTGACGGTGGTGTGATTTACGGCGAATTTACTGATTTTTTATCGGGGAAACATGCAGAAAAAAGCACAGACATAGTCTTTTACTGGGATGAATTCGAACCAGAGTATTCAATAAATGGCAATTCTACCAAACAAAACATCATCATTACCGGCATGAATCTGTTTGTTCTGCTGATGTCATATGGTGTAATGTCCAATCGGTTAACAATATACACGGAAGACGCCCAATACTTTCAAGTATATTTTGGTGTCATCCCATTTATATATTCAAGTCTTTTTTTTCTTATTCCACTGGTGCGCAGCCTTTTAAACAATGTTCAAGAAAAACAACGTCATTTAAACAATGTCAGAAAACGTTTGATGAAAGAAATTTACCAGAACGCCAGCACTAAGATTCCCTTGACACATTTGGAACAGGAGTTGAATTCTTCGAAAGAAATCACCGAAAACGTCCAACAGAAAAGTATAAAACTGTTAATGCATGAGGAAGTTTACGATTGGAAAGGAAATCTGATTGTAGACGATAAAGCGGCCCTGATCTATGATTTTACACTTTTAAGAGAAAGCCAGACAGAGATAAAGCATCTTCGGGAAAAGCGGCTATCAGGCGTGGCGATCGGTAAAACGGTTTTCGATACGGCAACAGTCTAAAACCAGTGTCATTTTTGGCTAAGCAATAGAATATTCCTGCTAAGGTGTTTGATCCGCATTTTCATAACTGGCTAGTTTTCGGTACAAGGTTTTCCTGTCAAATCCTAATATATCAGCAGCTCTCTTTTTGTTGCCATCGACTTTTTTAAGAACAAATTCAATGTATTGCTGCTCTAATTTGTCTATAGTAATCAGATCATTGAAGTTGCTGCTTTCATCACGGTAAGTTTTTGATTGAAACGACCGAATCGCCTCAGGTAGATCTTCCAATACAATTTGATCGTGTCTTGTCAATGCAACTGCTCTTTCCATTATATTTTTCAATTCACGCACATTACCTTTCCAGCTGTAATTGAGCAATCGCTCCATGACAGGTTGCGAAATATCGTTTACTTTCTTTCCACTCCGTTGAGAAAACTGTTCCATAAAATATTTTGCTAACAGTACAATATCGGTTCCACGTTCACGAAGTGGCGGGATATTCAATTGCATCACATTGATACGATAGAATAGATCCTCTCTGAAGTCTCCATCCTCTATTGCTTTTTCCAAATCCTTGTTTGTTGCTGTAATAACTCTCACATTGATCGATATTTCCTTGTCAGAACCAACAGGACGAATTTTACGTGCTTCTAAGGCTCTGAGGAGTTTTGGTTGAAGTGATAGTGGCAGTTCTCCAATTTCATCAAGAAACAATGTTCCGCCTTCAGCAAGTAAAAACATTCCTTTACGAGTTGTTTTAGCATCTGTGAAGGCCCCTCGTGTATGACCGAACAGTTCACTCTCTAAAATCATTTCGGGTAGAGCCGCACAATTCACAGGAACGAAGGGGCTGTTTTTCCGAGGGCTATCATTATGTATCATTTTTGCGACCAGATCTTTTCCTGTGCCGCTTTCTCCGGCAAGCATAACAGATATCTCAGAGTCTCTGATAACATCTAATTTATTGAATAATTTCTCCATGGGCACGCTAGTCCCAACAATATCTCCAGATGGACGGGATTTTATAACAATGTCATTCAACCGCTGAATTTGCCCCTTCATTCTACGATGATTAACTGCTCGCTCAAGTGTGAGAGACAAAATCTCCATTTCAATCGGTTTGGTAATAAAATCGTAAGTACCAGCTCGAATAGCTCGAATGGCTGTCTCAAGGCTGCCGAATGCAGTCATCAGTATTATGGGGATATCCGGTTGGCTTTCTCCAATATGGCCGCACAGATCGATTCCATCCATTTGCGGCATTCGTAAATCGGTTAATACCACATCATGCAATTCCTTTTTAATGAGCACCATAGCATCTTTTGCTGACGTGACCCATGTAACTTTGAAATCGTGCAACTGCAAATATTTCTCAACAGTTTTACACATTTCAATATCATCATCCACTACCAGAATATTACCTTTCACTATGTGCTCCTTGATGGTTCTATAGGCAAATAAACCAGAAAACAACTGCCTTTTCCAAACTCACTCTTAACGTCAATATATCCGCCATGTTCATAGCAAATATCTGCAGCGATGGAAAGGCCCAACCCGGTTCCTTGACCGGCTAATTTTGTTGTAAAAAATGGATCGAAAACAAAATCAATATCCTCTTTGGAGATGCCGTCCCCTTCATCCTGAACGGAAATACAAACATAGTCCTGTTCTTTTCCACCAAAGTTTTTTTCGTTTATGGTTCGCTTTTCTTGAATATCGATGAAGATCTTTCCGCCATTCGGCATTGCTTTGATAGCATTGGTCAATATATTTGCAAGCACCTGCTGAATTTGGCCTGCATCTATATTTATTAAAAACGGGATATCTTTCCCCAGCAATTTAATTGAGGTTGTCTGCTTATTAACGGATGGATAGAGCAAATCCACGGTTTGAAAAACCAAAAGCCTGATGTCTGTGTCTTTTTTTTGGGGTTTTTGATACCTTGCATAGGCAAGAAACTGGTTGATAATTGTTGACATACGTTTAACCTGTGCCGAAATGATATTTGCGCTTTCATCCTTTTCTGTGTCTGATAGCTTCTGTGATGTAATCAATGAAGATCTACCTGATATTATATTCAGCGGCGTGCCAAGCTCATGTGCTATTCCAGCTGCTATACTACCGACGGTTTTAAGACGATCAGCATGCCGTAACTGGTTTAGAGCTTCAACCCGGGCTTCTGACTCTGATTTAATTTCTTCTCTTGCCAGTTCGAGGTTCTTCCTCATGTCATTAAAGGCTAAAGCCAGATTTGTCAGCTCGTTTCTTTTTTCAATAATTATAGGTTCGGGAAACTTATCACTACCTATCTGTTTAATAGCTTTTATTAATATGTCCAAAGGCCGCCCAACAAATCGATATCCCAATATCCAGGACAACAAAACAGCCATTACAAATGATATCAACATTAACAGTGTAATCTGGTAAATCGTATCTTTTGTATAATTCTTAACATCTGCCAGGCTCTTTTTTAATTCAAGGGCACCCATGCGGTTTTTGGCAACTGTAATAGGAAAATAAGTGTAGGTGAACTCACTCCCGTCTTTTTCTTTCGTTTTGAAAGCAATATTTTCGTCCTGACCAATTCTTATAAGCCTACGTCGATCAATTTTGGGAGAAAACCGGTCTCCATTCGTGACATCCAACCAAACCCAGCGAATACCAACTTGCGGTTCTCTTTCATCCGCTTCTCTAATAAGTTCCAGCACCCGTTTTTGGCCCGATGATTTCCAGACCTCGGTTATCATTCCTTCCATTCCATGTCCAAGAAGTCTCGTCTCTTGTTGTAAATGGTTTTCGAAAAGCCTGACTTCGCGCTTAATTGAAAAGAAACCATCGATCACTTCTATCAACAATATGCCCAGCATAAGATATAGGACGAGTTTTACAGTCAGTTTCATTTTTGCATTTATCCGGATATTGTAAATAGTTAGCTCAGCGATATTCTCATGGCTGACCCTTAAGGATGTTATGAAGTTGAAACTAAATCGTCAATCCTCACTGCTTGACAAGGTAAAAATCCTAGATCGAACTATGATTCATTATGGTAGGCGATTCTATTCAGATTTCATATGGTAAATGTGGATATTGTCTAAACTAATTAGAAAGAATTCATTCCAATATAAATGAAAAGATAAATATTCCCAAATAGATAAATGCCATTGATAGAGAACTGGACTTTGTGAGGGTCTGCCGATTGGTCAATAAACAAAAAAAGAAAATGGTAGTGCTTGCCCGCAAAATTTACAGTAGCTCAATACAGGGAAGATTAACAGTAGTTGGCTCACCGCTGACTAATTAGGTTAAAAGGATTGGAATGCCCAGAGTAGGCACAGATATCGAAAATTTGATTTATATGGTTCTATAACATAAATTTCACATTTGGTTTTAAGCATTGTTCGCATCAACCCTCAACTTTGTTCTATATGAACTCAACAATAGTGCATGATGCCATGCAATTATCTCTTTAAAAGCTTTTGTCTTTTTGATAGCCGACTTTTGGTCCAAAAACCCTAAGCTCCCCCATGATACTTATAGGTGACAATCTCCAGATGCTTCGGGCTGGTAAAGAACGTCAACGATACTGATTCGGCGCAATCCGGACGGGACAGGCCATTTAATTACATCTCCTTTGGCATATCCCAGAATCGCGGTGCCCACAGGAGCCAGGACTGAGACAGTTCCTCTGTCAATATCTGCATCTTTAGGAAATACAACAATATACGTCATTTGTTCTTGAGTATCTATATCACGAAGAGCAACTTTTGAGTTCATTGTTACAACGCCAGGAGGTATCTTTTTGGGCGACACGATTTCAGCCTGATCCAGCTCTTCCGCCAAGGACTCCAAATCCTGTCGATCCCGATCGCCGAACTCCCCTGCTACTTCAATAAGTGCCTCCAGTCGTGATTTATCAAACTCAGTTATAAATATCTTTCTTTCAGCCATGATTTCCTCATTTAAATTTACTCATAGTATCAGTTGTATAGCAAAATTACGGCATGATACCTTCATTTAGGTAGAAGTCCGCTAACTCAGCGATTTTTCCAACAGGTTTTTCCTCAGATTTGCAGCCTTTCAAGCGCGGAAGATCCCCCCCATCAGGGTTGCACAATTCAATTTTTAACATTTTCCCACATCTTTCTGTCAGAGCTTTATATTACATCACAGTTGGAACAATAGTCATTTCCTTGATTATCAACCAAAGGTTCACTGTTCCACTTTCCACATCTCTTACACATCCATTCAAACTGGAGGTTTTCAATTTGATCATTCGGACATATCACCCGTATATGTCTATCAACCATCGTTAAGTATTCAATTTGATCCAACATGGCGTGAAGCATGATTAGTTTTTCCAGATTATCAGAATTCTGGATGTTTCTTATTATTATCATTTTTTGCGCCTTATTCATTATCACCTTTTTTTGAAAGTCCTTCATACGGCGAGGCTCATGAACATATCCCTATCCAAAAGACGGTGTTTCTATGAGGTACCAAAATACAAAATGAAATCCTCGCTACAACGTCATATCGCCAGTGAACACATTGTCGCGTTAGATCAAGGTTCAATATTTTGCAGTGCTGAAAGCAGGTTAATCGTTGTGTCTTTGGCGTCACCTAGAAGCAGTGTGGTCTTGCTATTGTCATAAAGAGGATTTGGAACACCCGAGTAACCTGGATTTTTATCAAAGTTGCAGACAAGTACATGTTTGGCATCTTGGGCTAACAGTATGGGCATACCTGAAATCGGAGTTCCTTCAGACGTACATTCCAGTGTACGTGTTGCAAACATCAGACATCTGTCAAAAGCAATACGTTGTTTCATTCATCGAATGTCCCACTGACCAAGTGGTTCCTGGCAATATATTTGATCAGCCAGAGCAAAAACGGGTTGTCGGCATTGTCTTTGAAACGTCATATTGGCGTCTCTTATAAAACAGCTTTAAAAATAAAGCACAAGCTTATGCAGGCAATGGCTGAACAAGACGAAAAGCGAAAACTATCCGGTCTGATATCAATTGACGATCCATACCTGGGCGGTCGTAAAGCTGGCAAACGAGGTCGTGGATCGGAAAACAAACAACCCTTTATAGCCGCTGTCAGCTTAAACAACAATGGTAGACCAAAGTATGTGAAGTTCACTCCACTTAAATCGTTTGCAGGGCCAAACATCAGCAAATTGGCTGAGAGCCAGCGATGGCCCAAATATTGACTTCTCATCAACTACTTAGGCTTTTAATCCTTGGTATTCGGTTAAAACCTCATAAATCAAAGCAAGATCAATATCTTTCAACTGCTTTTTTTTTCGCAGATCATAGACGGAAAGCTTTTTTAATTCTTTTTCATTGAGCAAATCATCTGAAATTAATTTATCAAGATGATCTGAAATTTTTTGTCTGGATTCTTGTTTCGTCATTTCGCCTCTGGCATTATTTTAGGTGGCATTAATTGATTCTGAGTGATTGGTGGTAATACAAATGGATGTTCACTCACTCTGAAAATATCTGATATCTCGATTACCTTTTCCTATCTACTGCTTCGATCCCACCAATATATTGTTCCTTTAGTTTCATGATGCGTGCCAAGAGTACTTTATGAAAGTTGGAAGCAAAATCCCGGAGAAAATAGCTCTATTACCTTTTGATATAGAAATTTGTATTTAAGGCAATGAAATATAATAATTCGAAAAGTTTTATGGGGCATTTTGTCACTGTGTAGAATAATGCCACACAAGTATAGGGATCAGCATTATTATTATTAATATTATTATTCTCTGCCTTGAATTTTGAGTTTCCGATGGCTTACCAGATAAAGAAGCCCTCAATCCAATGCCTCATTTGATGAGAACGGGGATCCATTTATGATAAAGCACTCCGAAACTGGTCATTTCAAGATAATAACAAGCATTTAGACCCAGATCTACTCGTAGCGAGATGCTTTTGATTTATGGGGTATGTGTATTGCAAAATGATCTACTGACTTTCGACTCAACTCCTGATGAGATCAAATTTCAGGCATAACCATAGAGAATAGATTTAATAACAATTTCCTCAAAAACAGTGTAGTAGGGCGTTAAGCACAATCTTACATGATAATCCTAAAAAGCGCTTATAGCTGGTGATAAGTTAAACCTCAACTGCTGTTTTCAACTTTCAAAGGGCGAGTCTTTTATTTCCCCGATTGCCTGGTTTTTACTTTGTCGCATTGGGTCCAGCAACCAATTAACTAAACGTAATCAATAAAAATAAAAATGAGTACGCTTCCTGGAGTATTCGAACGCAATCGTCAATGGGCTGACTCAATGTCAGCCAGAAATCTTAATTTTTTCAGCGATATGTCAAAGGAGCAGGGTCCTCATTCTATGGTCATTGAGTGCTCTGACAGTAAAATTCCCACTAACACTATTACAGGGTTTGAGCCAGGAGAACTGTTTGTACACAGAAACATAGCCAATCAAGTAATCCCCAATGATATAAACTGTCTTTCAGCGATTCAATATGCGGTGGAAGTACTGGGTATTCACCATATTATTATCTGCGGACATTATGGATGTAGCGGAGTAGAAGTTGCGATGGACGGAAAATCAACGGGACTGGTCAACTACTGGGTAAGGCATATTAAAGACACATATACAGAAAATCGATTAAAAATTGAAAAACTAGCTGATTCACAAGATAAAATGGATCTTCTTTGCGAACTTAATGTACGCCAACAGGTGCGGAATGTTGGTTATACCAGCATTGTCCAACAAGCATGGAAGAAAGGAAAATTCCTCACTATTCACGGCTGGATATATAGCTTACAAGACGGGTTGTTGAAAAACCTGGGTCTCTGTGCTTCAAGTAAAATGCAATTAGAAGCTCAAAAATATGGATAAAATATTCACTAATTATGTAAGGGTGCGAATAATTCCTAAAATTAAAGTCCATCTTGGTAAGCACTTTTCTGAAAATATTTCTTTATTACCCGTTATAACAATGTATTAGATTCAATGGCTAAAGGGGATGGATTCTCAGAATTTTACCGTTCATTTATCCGGAGATCTATAATCGGGCAGTTAAAATCTTCCTGAGAAAAACACCAGTAGTTTAGAAGTTGACGGATAAACAATCCTCCCTCCCTTATGAACGTTGATCTACCAAAAACGCTGATCATATTCTTTGAGACGGTTTTAATTCTATACCATCGAAATCTAGAGGCTCCATGATACAACGCATTATTGTATTGGCCATTCTTATTGGAGTCATGTTTGTGATTGTTCACACCGAGATAATAGATAGAGTTAATCACGTATCACCGACTCTTGTGCTAGGCTTTTTGCTCTTGGCGGCCTATTCAACCGGATTTGTTCTTGAAAAAGTTAAACTGCCCAAAATTACAGGATATATTGTTGCAGGATTAGTATTCGGCCCATACGTTTTGCGTCTCACATCCAAAGAGTCTATAGTAGATCTTTCTTTTATAAACAGCCTGGCACTGGCCTTTATTGCTTTTTGTGCAGGCGGTGAGCTGAAGATATCCAGTATTAGAAAAAAGTTTAAATCAATTTTCAGTCAGGTAATCAGCCAAACGATAGTGGTGTTTGTCGGTGTAGCAGCCTTAGTGTTTTTTCTACTCGACTTCATGGCCATATATACTGATATCGGGTTTTCTAATCGAATAGTCATATCCTTAATTTTTGGTGTGATCTCCGTAGCACGGTCGCCATCTTCGACGATAGCTATCATCAGTGAAACAAGTGCAAAAGGAACTTATACTGATTCGGTATTAAGTATAACCGTCGTTATTGATGTAGTCGTAATTCTTCTCTTTGGGATCGTATTGTCATTCTGCCAGGTGATTGTTGCTGGAAACGGTTCGATTGATTGGACGTTTGTTTTTATTCTTTTAATTGAGATTTTGGTAGCTTTTATTACAGGCGTATTTCTTGGGCAAGGAATCGTATATTTGATACAACATGTGAGGGTGGAATTTCCAATAGTAATAATTGGAATTGGCTTTTTGGTTATCAAATTTAGTCATTTATTTTCCTCCTATATACAGGATCACCATAATTTATCACTTAATTTGGAGCCGCTATTGATTTGTATGAGTGCCGGTTTTACAGTACAGAATTTCTCAAAATTCGGCAGGGAATTCCTTGTAAAAATGGACCGTATTTCATTACCAATATACGTTGTTTTTTTCGCGATAATAGGTGCTTCCATCAATATGGAGGTGATGAAAACAGCCTGGATTTTTGGCGTCATTTTGGTTTGTGCGCGTCTGGCAATGCTTTACATTGCTTCATTTCTCAGCGGGATTGTATCAGGTGACAACCCACTCCATTACAGCCACTATTGGTTGGGTTTCATAACGCAAGCTGGTGTTAGTCTTGGATTGTTAACAGAAATTGTCAGGCGGTTTCCAACAATTGGCATACCTATTCAAAGCCTTTTAATTGCAGCAATTACAATCAATCAACTAATTGGTCCGATTGCTTTTAAATACGCGTTAATTCGGGTAGGAGACGCTAATCGTTGAATTCCTTCATCAATGTTTCCCGCACGGAGCAAATATCTTTTCCTATCTACTGCTTCGATCCCACCAATATATTGTTCCTTTAGTCTCATGATGCGTACCAAGAGTGCCTTATGAAAGTTGGAAGCAAAATCCCGGAGAAAATAGCTCTATTAACTGTTGATATAGAAATTTGTATTTAAGGCAATGAAATATAATAATTCAAAAAGTTTTATGGGGCATTTTGCCGCTGTGTAGAATAATGCCACACAAGTATAGGGATCAGCATTATTATTATTCTCAAATTTTCTGCCTTGAATTTTGAGTTTCCGATGGCTTACCAGATAAAGAAGCCCTCAATCCAATGCCTCATTTGATGAGAACGGGGATCCATTTATGATAAAGCACTCCGAAACTGGTCATTTCAAGATAATAACAAGCATTTAGACCCGATCTACTCGTAGCGAGATGCTTTTGGTTTATGGGTATGTGTATTGCAGAATGATCTACTGACTTTCGACTCAACTCCTGATGAGATCAAATTTCAGGAATGATTATTAAGAGTCCCTTTGTGCCGATGTGAGTGAGACACCTCGTTATTGATTTATTAGTATAGGCATTTATAGGTGAATCATGAAAGCACAGAAAAACAAATTGATTCAGTTATCAAAGAAAAATCAGAACAGACCTGATCATGAAGTTCTCGAAAAGAGACCTCGCAGGAAGTTTATAGCCAAATAC
>Ga0208904_1000659_pt1 | contig 26930 bp, 33 predicted proteins | sample AntAceMetag02UKB_FD_184774 | JGI IMG/M metagenome (GOLD analysis project Ga0208904, IMG submission 184774) | Saline lake microbial communities from Ace Lake, Antarctica - Antarctic Ace Lake Metagenome 02UKB (SPAdes) (version 2) | ecosystem: Environmental > Aquatic > Non-marine Saline and...
ATTGATGCTCCAAAAAGTCCAGAGAGCATGGGTAGGGGTGGTTCGTTTAATAGTTCGGTTTCTCCAAGTGTAAATACGCAGAGGCCTAAGATTCCAGTTAAAAAAAATATTAAAGTTGCTTGTACCTTCCTTTTCTCTGTGAATATCATGAAAAGCGAAGATAAGATTAGTAAATATGGGATAAAAGATTGAATGAGCGTGGTAACTTTTTTCATGAGTATAATTGATGGGTATGAAATTATAAGTAATATAAAAATTGCAGTTAGGCTTCCATATGCAGTTAATACTATCGCTTGATAGCCTTTTCCGTCTTTTAATAATTCGTGTCCGGGTAGGATTGCTAGTGCAGTATCGTCATCTGGAGCTCCAATTAAAATTGATGGGATGAAATCTATAAATGTGTGGGCAATTGCCATGGAGACTATAAAAACAATTAAATAAAGTGGATTGATTTTGATTAAAATTCCAGTAGATAGTGTGATTAATATTGAGCCTATAAGATTAATATGGATTCCTGGGATTAGGCCGGTTACGCTTCCAGCGAAGATGCCGATGAATAAAGCAATTATTAGTTGAATAAGCATATGGTAAGATAAAGAAAAAAGCGATTTAAATTAATTTTGAGAGTTAAATGTGTTTTTTTTGGTTAGTAAAGTTTAATAATGTGAGAATGTTGTTTTTTTTATGGCAATGAGTGTTGAAGAGAAAATTTCTATAGTGAAAGAAGTTGGGGAGGAAATTATTAATGAGGATGAGTTGCGAGAGCTGTTTGAGAAAAAAAAGAACCCCATTGCTTATGATGGCTTTGAGCCTTCGGGAAAAATTCATATTGCGCAAGGGCTTCTTCGTGCTATTAATGTAAACAAGTTGACGTCTACCGGAATTAGGTTTAGATTTTGGGTCGCGGATTGGTTTGCAATGCTTAATCATAAAATGGATGGGGATTTGGAAAAAATTCAAGTAGTCGGAGAGTATTTTATTGAAGTATGGAAAGCGTCCGGGATGGATCTAAAGAATGTTGAGTTTATTTGGACTAGCGATTTTGTTAGAACTAATCCACACTATTGGGAGACTGTTTTAAAAATAAGTATGAACGCTACAGTTCAAAGGATTTTAAGATGTGGTCAGATTATGGGAAGAGAAGATTCTGCTTCTAATCCATCGTCTCAAATTTTGTACCCATTGATGCAAGCCGCAGATATACACCATCTTGGAGCGGATATAGCGCAGTTGGGCATGGATCAAAGAAAGGTCAATATGCTTGCTCGAGATGTTTTCCCAAAGTTGGGGTTCAAAAAACCAGTTGCAGTACATCATCATATGTTAATGGGGCTCACTGAGCCTTCAAATTTAAACGCTAAGGGTATCGATGCTGCTATAGCTAAGAAAATGAGTAAGTCAAATTCTAATTCAGCGATTTTTATGACTGATTCAGAAGAGGATATAAAAAAGAAATTTAAGAAAGCTTATTGCCCAGGAGGTCAGGCTGAGGATAATCCAGTTTTGGAATATTTTAAGTATATAATTTTTGAGAGAGCTGAAAAGATAGTAATTGAGCGGCCAGAAAAGTTTGGAGGGAATGCTGAATTTTCTAGTTATGGAGATTTAGAGAAAGCTTTCTTGGAGAAAAAAGTTCATCCTATGGATTTGAAAGCATGCGGGTCTAAAATGATAAACGAGTTATTGGTTCCAATCAGAGAGCATTTCAAGAAAGATAAAAAAGCTAAGGCTCTTTTAGAAAAAGTAAATAAGCTCTAAAATTATTTTATCCAAATGCTCTTCGCATATCAGAAACTGTGGCAGAAGTAACGTCATCTAATTCGCCTAACTTATTTTCTATTGTTTCTAGTTCGCATTTTTCATCTAGGTCAAACCCTACAATTAGAGCTTTAAGTCCAAAGGCAATTGGCTCTTCTTCAAAATTAACTTTTTTACCCTCAGCTTCTTCGACAATTGGCTTAATCTCTGTTTTTAAATTTTCTAAATTAACATCTATGCCTTTTGGCATGAGTTTGATTTTTATAAGCATGGTTCCCATTTAATTTTCGTTAGCTCCATCTATTCCTTCATCTATTTCATCCTCGGGTGTAGCTAATTCCATAATTTCTCCTTTTTCTGCAATATCTTTTTCTTCTTCTTTTTTTGAATTTTCTACTGCCGCTTCTGAAAGCTTGACGTCCTTTACTCTTTTGAGCTGATCTTCATTTTTTTTAGGAAGTGGCTTATTTACAGAGATTGGTAATACAGAGGATTCTAGTTCAATTTCTGCTATTTTTATTGCATCAAAGTTTATTTTTTGTAAATCTTCTTCTGACATTTTTATTAGAAGTGGTGCGTTCATTGCTATCTGTAAGGCTCTTGCCCCTAATATTCTTGCGGTTTCGTATCTTGTAAGTTCTTTTTGCATTTTATTTTAATTGTTTTTCTAAACTTTTAAAAATATTTTTGTAAGCTATATCTATTAGGTCAAGTGCTTCTCCAATTTCTTCTGGAGTCATTGAATCTTCTTCTCCTTTTTGTATAGACGAGATGATTCCTTCGCTACTACCTACGGTGATTCTTGCAGTTGCGGCGTCTTGTTCTTCTCGTGTAGGGTCTATTAGTATTTTATTTCCTATTTTGTATGCAGTGATGGCAATGGGGGTAACATTATTTAGAGGGAGTGGCATGTCTGTAATGTTTTTGTAATCAATCATGTCTGTTTCTTCATCATATTTAGGTAGTTTTGCGGTTTTCATTGCTGCAATAGCTCCAATTCCTGCCGCGTCCATTAAGTTGCCTGCGTCATTAATGGTGTATATATCTACAAAAACTGTCCATACTTTTTCTTTTTCTTTTATGCAAAGTTTTTCCCAATTTATAAATCCGCTTTCTCTTAACCCTCTATCTAAAACTCTTCCAAATTCTATTACTGGAAATTTTGGAGGTCCAGCTTCAAATCTGGGTGAACTCATCGGAGATAATTCTGCCGATACCATAAAGTTTCCTTTATTTGGGCTATCAGGATAGGGTGTCGATGTTGCTAATTTTACTCCAACTATTACGTCGGTATCTCCTAGTTTTACTCTTGCAGAACCTTCTGCATTTTCGCTTACACCGGCTTCAATTATTAATTCTCTAAATTCTTCAGGTTTACGCCCGTCAAATCTTTTTCCAGTATTAAAATATTCTGTAATTTTTTGTGAATTTATTTCAATTTTTTCCATTTTATTTTTTAGCTCCTTCTATTAATTGTCCAACATTTTTAAGGGCTTTTTTTTGTATATCATAAACTTCATCGCAGGCAGTCACGGCCATTTTTATAGCATTTTTTAATTCTTCCTTGTTTATTTTTCCGTCTAATTGTAGATGCGTAACTTTTCCAGAATGTGTTACTGATACAGGTATATCGGTTGGGCCTTCTCCTTCTTCGAAGTCTTCTTCGGCTTTATCTAGATCTATAACTAAAGTTTTATCTAATTTTCCTGCAGAAATAGATGAAACCATATCTTTCATTGGAATTCCCGCGTGGGCAAGGGCCATAACTGCTGCGTTAATTCCTGCGCATCTTGTTCCAGCGTCTGCTTGAATGATATTTATGTGCACATCGATAACCATTCCGGGAAAACTTTCTAACATTAATACTGGTGCAATTGCCCATTCTGTTATTTTGGAAATTTCGGTACTTCTTCTTGAGGGCCCTGGTCTAATTCTATCATTTACTGAAAAACTTATCATGTTATACCTGCATCTTAGTGTTCCTTTTTTTGGGTTTCTTGCGTTTCTTGGATGATGTTCTCGTGGTCCGTAAACGGCCGCGTAAGCAATTGTCTTTCCAGATTTAAACATTGCACTACCGTCTGCATTTGGTATGATCCCCACTTTAGCTGCTATTGGGCGCATTTCCGTTAGCTCCCTTCCATCCATTCGTTTAAATTTTTCTGCCATATTAATTTTTATTTTTTTCGAACCATTTAGTTATATTTTCTGTTAATCCGTTGTTAATAGAATTTTTTTCTACAAAAAGAATTGCCTTTTTTGCAAATATTTCTTTTTCTGTTGAATCTCCTTTTATGTGGATAAATCCGTTTTGCCCTACGCTTAGATCGCATCCAGTATGACTTTTTATTAAGTTTACCATACTTCCTTCTTTTCCGATTATTCTTGGAACCTTATGAGGATTAACTTGAATAATGATTCCACCGACTATTTTTCCAAGTCCGCGTGATTTTATTGAAAGGTCTGTTCCGCGTTTATTGATATTCCAAATTTTTGCGGTTACCATGTCTCCTATTTTCATTACTTCTTCAAGTCCGTCTTTATTTACATACATAGGAACTTCTGTTAAGGATAAAAATCCATTTTCGGGGCCATTAAAATTAATTAACCATCCATTGAATAAAACATTTTTAACTTCTCCTATGATTATATTTCCTCTTCGTGGGAGGTATGCTCCAGAAAGTGGTATAACTTTTATAAGTTCTTTTGATACCTCTGCAAGCCCGTATCTTTGAGCCTTTATATTTCCATCTTCTTTTATTGTGTTCTCACCAGGAAGTGCATTGGTGTTTTCGGCAATAATTTCGCCGGGTATTACGATTTGTCTGTCTGTCATTTTACTTATTTTTATAATAATAAGAGAATAGTTCCTTTTTATTTTTCTCTACGAAATAAAATTGCAAAAAGGGTTTTTAAAGGTTTTGGTGGCGAATGCATTGATTAGCAAAAAACTTATAACTTGATTGGCATAATGGATAGTATGGCTCAACAGGACACATCTTTAGTAAAAAATCAAATTATGAAATTTATAGAAGAAAAAGGTCCCAGTCTGCCTACTCATGTTGCCAGTGAGACTGGTCAGTCTATGCTTTTTTCTTCAGCTTTTTTGGCAGAGCTTTTATCTGAAAAAAAGCTGGTGTTATCTTATATGAAAGTTGGAAGTTCTCCAATTTACTTTATTTCTGGACAAGAATTACTTTTGGAAAAATATTCGGTTTATTTAAGTGGGAAACTAGGAGAAGCTTATACTTTAATTAAAGAAAAAAAGTATTTGAAAGATTCTGAGCAGCTTCCTGCAATAAGAGTGGCTCTACGTTCTATTAAAGATTTTGCCAAGCCGTTTCGATTTAAGGAAGATATTTACTGGAGGTATTTAGCAAACAGCGTTGATGATTTTTTGTCTGAAAATAATAAAGACAAAAAAAAAGTGTTGGAGCAAGCGGTTGTGGAGAAAGTGGTTTCTGATAATGATGACTTGGTTAAAGGTAAAAAGTTACAGGAAGAAGATTCTTTAAAAAAAGAAGAAGATGGGAAGTCAAAAATTCCTGAAAATACCAAGGGGGATGTTTTGTTTGTGGAAAGGGTCAGAAAGTGTTTGGAGAAGGAGAATATTGTGATCTTAGAAGAAACTGAGATTAAAAAGCGAGAGTTTCTTGGGAGGGGTAGAATTCAGTCAGGGGTAGGGGAAATAGAGATACTTGTTGTCGGAAAGGATAAGAAAAATATTTTAGAAAAGGATATAGAGAAGATTATGCAAGAGGCTATTAATAAAAAAATGATGGTTTTAGTTTTATCTACTGGGGAGATTGCGAAAAAGGCAAAGGATATTTATAGGGAATATAAAAATTTGATAAGATTTATTAAAATATAGCGTCTATAAAATTTTTATGTTTAGAGATTTTTTCCGACCATAATTTTTTCTTTTAATGAATTGAGTTCTTCTTTGAAGTGATTTGTTAGTTCTTCTGTCTTAAATACTTCTAGCAATTCCTCGTCGGATAATGTCATTATTGTTTCTAGATTTTTATGTTTAGCAGTCAAGGAATTTATGTATTGTTCGAGGGCGTTTGTTTCTTTTAATATTCTTAGTCCCATGGATGAAATTGGTTTGTCGTTAATCTCATTAAATAAGGCTTTTGAGATATTATCTTTTTCTAGTAAAGAATCAAAGTTCATTTTTTCTAAAATTATTTGCATTGTTCCAGCTTCTCCCTTAAAGTAGTCTTTTAAAATTAATGATTGATTTTTTACTAGGGTGCTTGTTAGTTCTTTCAATCTCATACTTACGATCATTCCTTCTTTTCCCAATTCTATTAAATATCTTTTTACAATATTTGAAATTCTATTTATGGTTTCTAATCGCTGTAAGACAGTACTCACGTCATCGATAGTAACAAGTCCATTTATTTCTAGCACGTTGAAGTTTTTTAGTAAATCATCGAACATTTCTCTTTGTTTTTCTAGAATTTGTAATGTTTCTGCGGCTCTTCTTAAAACTTCTGCACTTTGTTCTAGTTCGTGCTTTAAGTCTCCGTAGAATAATGATATTTTGTTTTTTCTTTCTGAGACGGCTATTACTATTGTTTTTAGCTGTTTTGCTGCTCTTTCTGCTGCCTTGTGTCTTGTTCCTGTCTCTTTGGTTGCAATACTCACAGAGGGTGTTAATAGGGAATTCGCATAAAGGATTTTTTTTGTATCGTGCGAAAGGATTATTGCACCATCCATTTTTGCTAGTTCTACTAATTTTTGTGCACTAAACCTTGAATTTATTCGGAAACCTTTTTCAACTATATCTTCAATATGGTCAGTTTCTATAAGTATTAGGGCCCCCATTCTTGCTCGTAATAAGTCATCTATTGCTGTTCGAAGAGAGGTTCCTGGTGCAAACATTTTTAGAATATTTGTGAAGTCTTTTTCTTTAGGCTTTTTCTGTTTGTTTGTTTTTATTATTATATCATTAAGTTCATTTTTTTTAGGCATGGAAAAATTAGGTGTAAAAATTATTTAAACTTTTGTGCCAAATTAATCAATAATGATTGTCTTTAACTTCTTGTATACGAAAAAATCTGTTGTATAATTATATGCTCCAGCATTTAGAAAGGTTATTTTGTTGCCAACTTTTGGATTTTTTAGTTTAACACGGTAACGAAAGATATCATCTCTGGTTGGCGAATTTCCTTTTATTAGGTAGTCTTCTCCTGTTGCTAATTCGTTTTCAACTAACATTTTATGTTGTCCAATTATGGTGTCTAGTGCACAATTGTAAATAGTGGTATTTAGAATAATGTTTTTGTCAGATAATTGGATGATTTCTGTTATAAGTTTTGTTGCGGGTGCAGCAATAAATCTTCCAGGTTCTATGATTGTTTTAATATTATATTTTTTTAAAAAGTTGATTGTTTCGGATAGTTTTTTAAAAATATATTTTTGATTTTCAAGTGGGTAGTTTCTATATTCAACAGGGAGACCGCCTCCAAGATTTATGAAATTTATTCTTTTTAGTGTTTCTTCAGAGAGGGAGTCCTTAATTTCTTCGATTATTTCCCATTCTGACGTATTCTGGGATTTTCTATGTAGGTGTATTCCTAATTTTTGGATGAGGCTGTTATTTTTTATACTGGAGATTATTTTATTTATTTTATTAGAATTCATTCCGTAAACAAAATATTTTCCAGTTCCTATTCTGTGCTCTTGAAATTTCATTCTTAGAGAGAGATCTATTTTTGTGCTTGTCCCTTTTATCTCTTTTAGAATTCTTTCTAGGTCTATTTCATTATCTATTACGAATTTTCTCACACCTTTTTTTAGAATATCTTTTAATTCATTTTCTGATTCTGCCTGGGTAAAAAAGGATATTTTAGATTTATCTTTTATCATTTTTATTTCTTCGGGGGTATGTATTGAAAAGTTTACGTCTGGGCATATTTTTTGGAGAATGTTTCCAACTTCGTGGTTGGTCTTATAAGAATAAGATATTTGGAATCCGAGATTGTTTAGGACTTTTATTTGGTTTATTACTATTTTTTTTGATAGGATAAAATGGGCGTCTGTCATTTTATTAATTTTTCTTCTTCCATTTTATCTAGAGCTGAGCACATCATTATAGGAAAGGTGATACAAACATCTCCATTTACTGTTGCGGCTTGAGCATCGTCTTTAAGTTTCCCCCATGATTTTGCTTCTTGAGTAGTCGCTCCAGATAATGATCCCGATGAGGCATGAGAAGTAGTCAAATAAACTGCATAATCAAATCCTCCAGAAAGAAGTGCGGCGAAAATAGCGTAGTGCTTGGATGTACTTCCCCCAAGAGAAATTAGTCCTTTTTTGTCGTCGAATGAAATATCTGTCACTATTCTTTCCATATCTTTTATGGTATCAACTATAAAATCTTGGTGTTTTTGTTGGAACATGAATAATTGAAAGCCAAAACTGGAATCAGCTATTCCGGGGCAATAGATTGGGATATTGTTTTTTGAAGCTTGATAAAGGATGGAGTTTTTATCTTCTATTAATAGTCCAACTTCTTTTAGTAGTTCTGAGACTGAAATTCTTTTTTGTTTTTTATAGATACTTGTTAAGTATTTGTTCATAAGGTCTTCAAATTTCATGTAGCTTTCGGTTTTTATTAGAAGATTTCCTACTCGATTTTCTCCTCTTTCGTGAAGAGCTGTATCATCTTCGTGAAAACTCGCTACCTCAAAGTTTTCGCCTAAGGATTTCATTAAATCTTCTTCGATTGATCCAGCGGTTGTTACAAGTATATTTGGTATTTGCTTTTCACATAGTTGGGCGAAAAATCCCCTCAGGCCAGAGGTTACCATGTTAGAAGTGAAAGTTAAAAATATTTTTGCTCCGTCTCTTTTCATTTTCAGTACAACTTTTTCTGCTTCTGCGAGTTCAATTGCTTGGTATCCTAGGCTAGAATAGTGCGATAAGCATTCCCTAATGGTCATATTAGGAGTCCATAAAAAATCTTTAACTTTTTTCATTTTAGAAATGGGATTATAGATGTGAGCTTAAGCTAGAATTGGTATAGCTAATTTTAATAGAAATTTTTGTAATTTCATAATATTAGTCGGGACATTTAGTTTTTAAGGGTTTTGTATATAGAAATTCGATTTATATTTTAAAAAACGAAAAGGTTTAAAAGCAAATTTGTTAATCATATTTTATGGTTAACGGAATAGAGAGACCTTTGGACTTGTTAAATAACTCGAAGGGTAAGGAAGTTTTAGTGCAGCTTAAGGGCGACAAACAGTTTGTTGGAACTTTAGGGGCATTTGACATCCATATCAATTTGGTCTTAGATAACACAAAGGAAATGAAAGATGGAGAGGTAAAAAGAAGCATTGGGCTTACTTTTCTTCGAGGAGATACAATTATTTTTGTGTCGCCTGCTTCAACTACTTTAAAAAATTAATAATTAAGCTAAGGCGTTTTATCGGATTAAATTTCGCGCGATAGAATTCTTGAGAGATATATGAGTAGTTAGGACTTTTTTATTTTTTTATGAATTTTGATTGAGAGTTATTTTTTGGCATTAAATCATTCGGCCTTGAGGTAGATTTTTGTGGTAATTGGTTAGATAGCGGTTGTTTTGATGGAGAGGTTTGCTGTAGGTTATTTGGACCAATTGGGCGATTGCTGGAGGGGGTAGTACTTTCTCTTTTAATTGGTTCTGAATTAGGAGGTGGAGTTTGGCGATATTGATTTTTTTGGAGAGACATTTGTTTTTGTATTTTTGGAGTCATGGGAATTTCTTTTTGGGAGATAATTCTTTCCTTTTTATTGCTTGATTTATAAGAAAGCCCAATGATTAATGCAATAATTAAGAGAATGGTTAAAATATTTATGGCAACTATAACATAAAATAGCCATTCGTATGTTTCTTTATACTCACAGTTTCTTGCGCTTTCTGGCATGTTCATTTTGCTATTGCAGTTGTTTTTGTCTATACATTCTTTTGTTTGTATTTCTGTTTCTGGGCATGTTTCTGGCATCCAATTTGAGCACTCCCAGTTTGGAACACAATCTATTTGGCATATTGCTTTTTCATTTGGTTTTGATATTGTAATTCCGCATAGATTTGGGTCTAAGCAGGTTCTTATTTTTTCTCCACCAATACAGTTTGACCAGCTTGAACATGTCCAATTTGGGGCGCAAGCAATAACATTTCCCGTGGTTTTTAACTCTTGAAATAAAAAGGCACCTGCTAAAAAGGATAGTATAAAGAATATTGCTAATAACGTTCCACCTCTCATATAATTTTGATAGGTCTAAGTAATTTATAAATTTATAGAAAGGTGTGCTCTCGGGAATTATCCGTACATGTAACTTTTTTGATGGTTAAAATCGTGTGTTATTTCGTCAAGTGTGTTTATTTCTGAAAGTGGTTTGTCTTTTCTTAACGCTGTGAATCTTGGGAATCTTAAGGCAAATCCTGATTGGTAATTTGGTGATTTTTGAATGTCCTGATAATGTATAGCGACAATAATTTTTGGTTTTATATCTACTCTTTTCCCTTTTTCTTTTATTATTAAGGGCTTTAACATTTCAGTTAGTTTTTCAAAAGATAATTCTTCTCCTGCTTTTTCTTTTATTCCCGTTCCCACTTTTCCTATTTCTAGATATTCTCCTTTATCTTTACATGAAAGAATAAAACTAGATAGCCATCCAGATCTTTTTCCGGTCCCATATTCAGCACCGGTTATTACAAGATCGAGGTCTCTTGTATCGGGTTTTACTTTTAGCATGTGTCCCACCCGTCTTCCTGGTTTGTATTCGGCATTTAGGTTTTTCAACATAATTCCTTCTTGGTTGTCTTTTAGTGCTTTTTTGTAGAACTCTTGTGCTTTTTTTACATCGCTTGTTATGATCTGTTTTGATGGAATAATTTTGTATGGTTTTTTTGTTATAATTTTTCTTACGAGTTTTGATCGGTCTTTAAATGGTTTATCTAATTGGGACTCTCCGTTATAGTATAAGATATCGAAGACGTTTACTTCTACTGGAAGTTTTTTTTGTAGTTTTTCTATATCATGCTTTCTTCTTATTCTTTGAGATATTGCTTGAAAGTCGGTGTATGTTTTTGTTTTCTTATTATATCCAACTGCCTCTGAATCTAAAATAAAAGAGTCGCCTTTGATGTATTTTTTTATGTATTTTGCAACTTCTGGAAATTGATTTGTGACGTGCTCTAGGCTTCTTGTAAATAAGTGGATATTTTCTCCTTGCTTGTGAATTAACAACCTAAATCCGTCATATTTATATTCTACTGCGCATGGGGTTCCGAGTTCTTTAAATCCGTCTTTTATCGTTGCTGCTTTTTGAGCCAGCATAGCCTTTATTGGTTTTCCTACTTCTAATTTTATTTTTTTTAGTTCGTATAATTTTTTTCTTTTACATATTTCAAAAACTTTTGCTAGATCATTTGTTTTGTCAATAGCCCTTTGTATTATTTCTGGCGCGTTTTGTTCTTTTGGGAAAAATGCTTTTGCTAAAGATTCTCTTATGGTACTTTCTTGAATGCCGATTCTCAAGTCTCCAATCAATGTTCTTGAGATATAAAGCGCTTCTATTGGTTTGGCAGAAGTTAAGAGCTCAGTAATTAGGGATATTTTTTTCGCTACAGTTCCTGACCCAATGAGGGTTGTTAGTTTTCTCAAGTTATCAATTACTTTTATTGTTGTTAGCGTTTCTGAATGAAGTGTTTTTTGTTTTTTCGATGAAGTTAAAAGTTGTGCTACTTGTCCTATGTCTCCTATTTTTTTCCATTCTCTTTCTATTCTTTTTATGTCTGCGCCAGTTGCTTTAGATATGGCTTTTATTGTTAGTTGGTTTGATATGCCAATTTTTCTTTCATCGTATTCAGGGTATATATTTCCGGATATAAGATACATAACGTAGCTGTCTTTTTCTGGCAATTTTTTTAAAAATTCTGATAGTATTTTTGTTTTTTCTAATCTTTTTGAAGTACTACTGGCCTCTTCGTATAGTTCTGCTAAATTTAAGTATATCATTTATTAACATGGATTTTTATGTTTTTAATCTTTGGGGAGCGGATAAGCAATAGTTTATTAAAGAATTTTTTCATATAAAAATAATGGTAAAAGTTACGTTTTTAGGAACTGCAGATCAAATACCGAGTGCAAAAAGAAATCATACGGGAATACTTTTGAACTATAAGGAAGAAAATATTTTGATTGATTGCGGGGAAGGGATGCAAAGGCAGTTCAGGATAGCTAGGCTTAATCCGTGCAGAATCACTAGAATACTTATTACACATTTTCATGGAGATCATACTTTAGGCCTCACTGGGATTTTGCAAACTTTAGCGCTTAGTGGTTATAATAAAACTCTTTATATTTATGGACCAAAAGGAATAAAGGAATTTATGAGGAAATTGCTTGATACTTTTCCTTTTAGATGTGATTATGAAATTAGAGTTGAGGAGGCTAAAGGTAAATTTTTTACTGGTGAAGATTTTTATTTGTCTTCGGAAGAAATGAGTCATGGGTGTATTTGTAATGCGTATTCTTTTGTTAAAATTGGTCAGAGGAGAATAGATAAAGCAAAGTTAAAAAAATTAAAAGTTGAAACGGGTCCTCATTTGCAGGAATTAAAGAGGGGAAAAAATATTCAATATAAAGGTAAAAAATATCTAGCTAAAGATTTGACTTACGTAGAGGAAGATTCGAAAATATCGGTCGTTCTTGATACTACGGTGAATGATCGAATTGTTCCGTTTGTTAAAAATTCTGATCTTTTTATATCGGAATCTACTTTTGGATCTGAATTAAAAGAAAAGGCATTAGAGCATAACCATATGACGGTTGTTGATGCGGCGAAAATTGCAAAAAAAGCAAAAGTAAAAAAATTAATTTTAACACATATCAGTCAGAGATATGAAGCAAATTTGAAAGATGTTTTAAGTCAGGCAAAAGAGTTTTTTCCAAATTCTATTTTAGTTAAAGATTTTGACAGTATTGAGATTTAAGGCGTGTTTTGAAAATCTTTTTTTTGTTTATGTAGGGCGTCTTCCGAGACATCCTCCTGCGCTGATGCGCTAGGGGAAGGTTTTAAAATTGGATTCTTCGCAGTAATTATATAAGTTGGTCCTGTAACTCTAGCTCAGTCAGTCAAAAGTCCTATAATATGTTGAGATACTTTCTTTTGACTAACCTCGGTCTGGAAGTCGAGTGTCTGTTTTCTAAATAGGGGGAGGGTTAAGTCCGTGGATTATTTAAGAAGGAAAGGTTTTAAAATTGGATTCTTCGTAGTAATTATATAAGTTGGTCCTGTAACTCAGTCTGGATAGAGTGTCAGCCTTCTAAGCTGAAAGTCGCAGGTTCGAATCCTGTCAGGACCGTTGATTCGAACCCAAGGGTTCGCGCTGGTCTTCCAGCACGAGAACCTCTGATGAGGATCCTGTCAGGACCGTTTGATTTAGTCTGGTTTTCTATGAATAATTAATTTTAAATAGAGTGATTTGTCTTTAGTTTTGCGCGCGGATGGCACAGCGGCTACTGCGCTTCCCTGCAGAGGAAGTTTTCCTGGGTTCGAGTCCCAGTCCGCGCTTAATTGACTCTCACCCAGTGGGTTTCCTTTGCGAGGATGACCCAACCCTTGTTGGCCCTCGAGTCTCAGTCCGCGCTTTTATTTTTAGAAATGTATTTAAAGTGCATATGGTTTTGCCATATATGTTAGAAGGGTTGATAAATTTGGCGTGGGCTGGTGTTTATAGCGGCGGTGCTTTTGGAGATTTATTATATCAATGGGAGCAGATGGGAATGTTTGCTTATATTTTGCCGTTTCTTTTAATTTTTGCGATTGTTTATGGAATATTAAATAGAACTAAGATTTTTGATGCTCAGGGTGTGAATGTAATTATAGCAATTGTTGTTGGGCTTATGGCGTTGCAGTTCCAAATGGTTTCGGTGTTTTTTGCTGAAATTTTTCCAAGACTTGGAGTTGGGTTGAGTGTAATACTTGTGATACTTATATTGGTTGGAATGTTTATTCCTACAAATAAATCGTGGGCAACTTATGCTCTTTTTGCGGTGGCGGTGGTTATTGGAATAATTGTTATAGGAAAAAGTCTTGGTTATGTCGGGTGGACAACAGGGGGTTGGTGGGCAAATAATTGGGTTTCAATAGTAACAATAGCAGTTATATTGGGAATTATAGGCGCCGTTGCTGCTCCAAAAAAGGATGCTAATACTCCGCTTACTCCGGTACAATCAATACTCTCTAGTATATTGTCAGGTGCTGTTGATAGTCCTGCTAAGCCAAGTTCTGAATAGAAAAGAAATTTTTTTAAATAAGAATCTTTAAATATTACTATTTGATTATCTGTTTATGAAAAAAGAATTGAGTAAAATTTCTATTGAGGAGCTTGCTAATTTTTGCAAGGCTAAGGGATTTGTTTTTCGTAGTTCTGATATTTATGGTGGGCTTTCTGGGTTCTGGGATTTTGGACCACTTGGGGTAGAGTTGTTCAATAATATAAAACAGGATTGGTGGAATCATTTTGTCAAAAGGCAGGAGAATGTTGTGGGAATAGAGGCGAGCATTCTTTCTCATCCTAAAACGTGGAAGGCTTCTGGGCACATAGAAAATTTTAGTGATGTTTCTGTGGTTTGTAAAAAATGTGGTGTTGCAAATAAGATTGACAAATCAGAAGTTGGAAAGGTGAAGTGTGATTGTGGTGGAGAATTTGATGTAAAGGGAGAGTTTAATTTAATGTTTAAGACGAATATTGGTGCAACTGATCCCATGGAGGCGTATCTTCGTGGTGAGACTGCTCAGGGAATGTTTTTGGATTTTAAGCTTATTCATAAAACTTCTAGAATGACTTTTCCTTTTGGTATTGCGCAGCTTGGGAGGTGTTTTAGAAACGAGATTGCCCCTCGCGATTTTTTGTTTCGTAGTCGTGAGTTTCATATAGGAGAGTTTGAATTTTTTATTAATCCGGAAGAGGTAAAGTGCTCTAAGCTAGAAGATGCACATCTGAATATAAAATTTAATTTTTTAGATGAAGAAACGCAAGTTAAAGGTAAAGATAAAATTAAGGAGGTAAAAATGTCTGAGTTGTTAAAGAAAAAGAAGCTTGGAGAATGGCATGCGTATTGGTTAAGTGAGCAGATAAAATGGTTTGTGGGCCTAGGGCTTAATGAAATAAAGATTCGTGAACATACCAGGGAGGAGTTAAGTCATTATAGTTCTGCTACTTTTGATATTGATTACGAGTATCCATTTGGAAGTAAGGAGGTTGCGGGTAATGCTAATCGAGGACAGTTTGATTTAATGCAGCATCAAAAAGAAAGTAAGGAGAAGATGGAGGTATTTGATGAAGTGAGTGGAAAGAAATTTATACCTCGGGTGATTGAGCCTACTTTCGGAATGGAGAGAGTTTTTCTTGCTGTTTTAACAAAGGCATATACTGTTAATGAAAAAAATGGGAATGTAGTTTTGAAGATACCTGCAAAGCTTGCCCCTATTAAAGCGGCTATTTTTCCAATTATCAAGAAGCCTAATTATGAAAAAATTTCTGAAAAGATTGTTGAGGAATTAAGGGAAGACTTTAATGTTGTTTATGATAGGTCTGGAAGTATTGGTCGACGTTATGCTAGGAATGATGAGATTGGAACTCCGATGTGCATTACAATTGATGAAGATACCCCCAAGACAAAAACTGTTACAATCAGAGATAGGGATAGTACAAAACAAGTCAGGGTTAAAATTGATGAATTAAATAATGTTGTTCGGAAAGTTGTAAAAGGAGAAGATTTGTTGAAGCTCGGGAAAATTGTTGAGACGAGGGTAAAATAAGATGGTAGATAACTGTGTTTTTTGTAAGATGGCTAGGAATGAGATTCCGGTTGAAATAATTTATGAGAATAATAGTTTTTTTTCTATACTCGATGCACAGCAGAAAATAGAGGGGCATAGTTTGGTTATTCCTAAGGATCATTTCAAAGATATGTTATGTATTCCGCCTAAGTTAGGTTCAGATTTATTAGATTGTATTCAGCGAACTGCCATGAAGGTGATTGAGGTGGAGGGGGCAAATGGATTTAATCTGGTTGGAAATAATGGAAGTGTTGCGGGACAAGCCATTATGCATGCGCATTATCATATTTTACCTAGAAATAAGGGAGACAAGGTTCCTCACGTTTATTGAGCTTTTAAGTAAACCTTTTTAAATCAAATTTTTCTTTTAGTTTTGGCTCTGTAGCTCAGTGTTGGAGCGCCGCTCTCATGAAAGCAAAATCTTACGGTTTTGTATTAACTCAAATCGAGTTTTGTTTTGAGTTAGGCGGAGGTCGAGAGTTAAATTCTCTTCAGAGCCATTTAGATAAGTCTTAAAAACTCTTTTTCTTTTATCTTGTATATGGTAGCAGAAGATGTGATATTAACACTTCCAGATAACGTGGCGAATTTAATTAAGGCGTTGGGGGGAATCTTATTTCTTTATTTAGTATTTGGGATAATTAGTAACCTAATAGCGTTTAGGAGAAATAGGAAGATAGATGAAGTTATTAGTTCTATTCATGAGATAAGTAAAGATATGAAGTCGATCAAAAAGTTTTTGGTTAAAAAATTATAATTATTTTTGTTTGAGTTTTATTTCGATTGTTTGAATTAATCTTTCTTCACCTTCTTTAGATGCTACTTTTTCTTTTTCTATTTTGGCGTCTTTTATTATGACTGGCTTTTCTTTTGAAAATTTTTCTTTTACTAATTCACATACTTGGATGGCTTTTTCCATATTATTACCTCTGGCTTTTATGATCATTTCTTTTTCTTGCTTGTGAGTGAACTGAGTTGCGATTCCTCTAGCATATTCGTTTATTGACTTTGTTCCAATAAAAGTTATATTTTTTTGTTTTTTTGCGCTTGTCTTATTTACCATTTTTAGAATTATTCTTTTAGCGGCATTTCTAATTGTTTTTCTTTTTCTTGTTTTTTTGTTCTAGAGAGATATCCAGCTATTTGATTTCTCATTTTTTTACTGGGCATGGTTTTTTGTAGTACTTTCTTATTGTATTCGAATTCTTCTGAAAATTCCACTCCTTTATCGATTAGTGCATGCGCAGTTCGTTTGGTTTGTTTTGATTTTATTTTTCCCATATAAATTACTCATTTTTTCCATATTTAAAGCTTGTCTTTTCTGGATTATTTAGAAATATATATAAACTTATTTTCCCAAAATAAGATATGTTAGAAGGGTTGATAAATTTGGCGTGGGCTGGTGTTTACAGCGGTGGAGCTTTTGGGGATTTATTATATCAATGGGAGCAGATGGGAATGTTTGCGTATATTTTGCCGTTTCTTTTGATTTTTGCGATTGTTTATGGAGTATTAGATAGAACTAAAATTTTTGGAGGGAAGGGCACGGATGGTAAGGACATTGGAGCCACGAGCGTTAACGCTATTATAGCAATTGTCGTTGGACTTATGGCGTTACAGTTTCAAATGGTCTCGGTATTTTTTGCTGAAATTTTTCCAAGGATGGGAGTTGGTTTGAGTATCATACTTGTAGTTTTAATATTGGTTGGAATGTTTATTCCAAAAGAGAGTTCGTTTAGTGTTTATTCTATGATTACATTGTCAGTTGTAATAGGAGTTATTGTTATAGGAAAAAGTTTTGGCTGGGTTGGCTGGGCTGATAGTTCTGGTTGGTGGAGTCAAAATTCTGCTGCGGTTGTTGGGGTTATTTTTATTTTAATTGTTTTAGGGATAGCATTCTTTCCAAAATCTGGAGCAAAACCTAAATCTATATTTTCTTCTATAATTGATTCTGCTGGAAATTAAAATTATACCCTTGGTTCTCTAAAGATTTGTGCTTGGAACTTAAAAAAAGATATGGCTGGCTTTTTCCAATAGTCTTTTGGAATTCCTGCCGTCTGGCAAAGTTTTTCTAAGAATTCTGTTTTTCCCAGGTTTTTTTCTTTTGCTATTTGAGGAAGTAGTATTCCAGTATATCCGAAAAATTTACAAATGAGGCCGTCGACACCTGGTTTAAAATTGTTTATAACGTCCTCTTCTATTTTTTTTATATCAGTTAAAATAGAGATTTCTATTTTTATTTCTTCTATTTCTTTTTCTTCTAGTGGTTTTTGTTTTATATTTTCGAATGCTGCTTTTTTTGTAGATTTTATTATGGCATCTCCAATTGAATAAGTTGCCGTAGTTGATCCATTACTTCTCGTTTCTTTTCCCTTTAGTACTACAAATAATGCTCGCGATTTTCTAAAATCTATGGAAGCTGGAATTATTAGCTGTTTTTTTGAGAATTCTGTTTTTAGTGCATCCCTTGCGAGGTTTATAAATTTTCTTCCAGTTTTTTCTGGGAACAGTTCATTCATAGATTAAATGAAGAATGTTTGTTAATAAAGTTTATTTTAGTCTAGTCTTAGCTTTCTTTTTGGTCACTTTAGCTTTAAGAATTCTTTTGATGCGCTATTAAGGTCTTTTTCGATGGACTTAACTGCGTCGTTTATAGATTTTTTACTATCTTTTCCCTTTGTTTTTACTAGAAGGATGGGATTTTTTGTAATATGTTCTCTTTTCCATGCAGCGAATGTTACACTTGAATCTTTGTTTAAATATGTCCTTAATAATTCTGCAATTGTTAAATTTTCAATTTCAATTTCAATTTTATCTTTTGTATGTTCTAAAATTTTTATTTCCATAAAAAGAAATCACCAATCTGATTTATAAAGGTTTTGGATAAAATTTTTATCGTTTTATTTTCCGAAAATTATACTATCAAGTTCTTCTTGAGATATGCCGTTTCTTTTTGTTGGTTCTCCCATTATTATATGATCATTTTTGTCTGAGATTACTTGTTCTTGTTCTTTGTTGGGATTTTTTTCTTCTTCATTTTTTTCTAAATTTTCTTCTTCTATCTTTAATATTTCGTCTTCTTTTTTTCTTTTTAGATCTATAAGGTCATTGATTGTTAGTTCTTTTGTTGTTATTGGATCGAAGCCTATCCTTTTTGCTCGATCCTTTTCTATTTGTATACTTACTTCTGGTTTGATTATTCTTATGCTAAGAAATGTTTCTAGCTTATGAGCTAAATCATATCCCTCTTCTTCTATCAGGCCTTTTTCTGCTGCAGCAATTACTGGTTCCGATACCTTTAGTTCTTTTGCTAATTTTTCTTGGGTTATGTGCTTTAGTCTTCTCGCTCGCATTACTATCCAATGAAAATTTTCTATAAGGTCATCTCTTTTTTGGGGGATCTCTGCTTTTCTTTGTTCAAAATTAATTTTTATTATTTCTTTTAAGTGAGCGTCTTGTTGTTCTGTTTTTTTCAGATCTTGCGCAAGAGGATTTAAATAACTGGTTTTTGAGAGTCTTCTTTGTATGTTGTTTTTATATTCTTCTTTCTCTTTTTGTACTTGGGTTTTTGTGATTATTGGATGGCCCTCTCTTTCTGCACATAGATTACATATTTTCACTATTCCTTCATTTGTGATAGCATTTGAGAGATTAGCTAAATGTTCACTTATCCCACATTTGTAGCATTGTTCCATTGACTTGAAATATGAAGATTAGTTTTTAAGATTAGTTGTGATAAAAAGTATTAGTATTTTGGGTTTTTATTTTATATTATATACGTTTTTAGAGCTTCTTTTGTTGGAATTTCATTTATTGGTTGGTTATTTATTATTATTGCTGGAAGTTTTTGGATGTCATATGTTTTTATTATAGAGTTTAGAGAGATGAATTCCTCGTCTACGGCTATGGGTATCAAAATTATTTCAGGTCCGAATTCTTCTTTTAGGTCTTGCAGGATTCTTTCCCACACTTTCTGTTCAGCTTTTTTTGTTAAGTCTTTAGTGTTGTGTTCGTAGAGATAGATAACTGAGTTGAATTCGTTTGCACATTTTTCTTGGGTCTTTGTGGTACTCATCCAAAGGAGTGTTCTTAGGAGTGCATATCTTTTTTGGGCCAATTCTGCTCCGCTGGTTAGCGGTTCGTTATCGTATTTCGAGAGCAGAAGGGCTTCTTCATATATTTTATCAGCAAACTTAATATTTGATTCAATTAAGGTTTGGCAGCTGGTGTCGTTTGATTTTACAAGATCTTGGAATACTATCATATCCATTAAGGAAATGTCAGACTGGGCATAATACTCGTTTATAGTACTTAGTCTACTTCCTTCAAACATGATTCCTAAAAATATTCCAATTATGAATATGAGAATGGTTACTAATAGTGCTTCCCAGAAAACGTGTTGTTGGCTTTTTAGCATTTTTTTACCATGAGTAGTCTTTTTTTAAAAATTTATAGATAGATCCGATAAGTACCATGGGATATAGTAATAAATATATAAACATATATATGATTAAGTCGAAGATGTTTTCTCGTTTGAATTCTTTTGGCTCGTTTCTTGAATGCGCCAGTGCGTTAAGGTTATAAAGTACGCCTAGTGTTAATAATGTAATTCCAAAGAAGAATAATATCGATGGAGAAAATGCTAGGTCGTTGGCGGTTATTATTGCAGTTTGTGCGCCGATGGAATAGGATGTAGCCAAATATTGGGTGATTAGATATCTAGATAGTCTGTATGTAAGTAGTCCAAGTCCGAATATTCCGAGTATCCATGCAGATACAAAATATGGAAAAATGAAAAGTCCTATCATTCCTTTTTTGAGGAATTCTCCTTTGTATTTTAATATGGTTTGTATTCCTCCTGCGTTCCATCTTAATCTTTGTTTCAGCCAGTCTTTTATCTTTTCTGGTGCGGTTGTGTAGACTATGGAGGGCATAGATATTTTTACTTTCCATTTTTTTGATAAGAAGTTCCAGGTAATTTCAATGTCTTCTGTTAGGTTTTTTTCGTCAAATCCGTCTATCTCTTTGAATACGTCGTTTCTGTATATACTGAGCGGTCCATTTGTTACATAAATAGCGTCTATGAATTCGAAAAGTTTTCTTGTAAATGCGATTAGTTTATATTCTATTGATTGGAGTTTTGCAAGGAATTTTTTTCTGTTTTGTACTAGAACCCTTGATGTAACGGCTCCCACTTGTGGATCGTTGAAAAATCCAACCATTTTTGATATGGCATCACTGTTGGGGTATGCATCGTCGTCTGAGAATCCTATAAGTTCTGTTTCTACGAATTTTGCTCCGTAGTTTTTTGCTCCAGCAGCGTTTCCTGTGTTTTTCGGGGTTTGGAGGGCTAGTACGTTTGGATATTTTTTTTCACATCCCTTAATAATTTCATAAGAATTATCGGTGGATTGATCATCTACCACAATTATTTTTTTTAATCCTGGGTAGTCTGATTCAAATATTTTTTTTATTGTTCTCTCTATGCCGTCTGCTCCATTATAGCAGGGTATTACAATTGAGATACTGTATTCTTTCTTGGGTTTTATGTAGTAATATATATTTTTTATATTGTGTAAATAGATAAGGGTAAAAAGTGAGAGATAATATAGTCCTATAAATGTGAATACGAGATAGCAGATTGTTAATAGGTCCATTATTCTTGTTGATTGAGGTTGGGTGAAACTTCATTTAATTTTTTATCACCTTTTTCTTTTAGTGGGTCTTTTTCTGCCACATTAAAATAATCGTAAAAATCGTCTGATAGGGTAATAATATTGGTGTGTCCTTCTTTTTTTCTTTTGATTAGTCCTAGGTCTGCTAATTTGCTTACATGGTCGTATCCTTTGTTTCCTCGTATTCTTATTAAAATAGATTGTTTTATTGGTTGCTTAAATGCTATGATGGCTAAGGTTTCTTGTTCGGCTTTTGAAAATTCGGTTTTTCCTGTGGCTAATTTATTTATAAGAAATATGTATTCAGAATGGACATCCATTTTCCACATGTTGTTTTTTTCTATTATTGTTATTGCAGAATCTTGTTTTTCGTATTTTTCTTTTAGTTTTGAGATGAGGTCTTTGATTATTAATGGGTTTAAATTTGTTAGAGAGATGATTTCTGGCATTAAGAGAAATCTACCGGATACAAAAAATACTGCTTCTAGGAGTTTTAGATTTTCGAGTTCTTTTGTTGTTTCCATTTCATCTATAGTTTTACTTACAATTTCCATGAAGGTACAAAAACAATCAGCTTTAAAAGTATTATTAAATTTTTAGAGATATGAAAAGTAGGGCTATAAAGGTAGTTGGATGTTTTATTTTACTTTTAGTCTTGGCGATTTTTTTATTTTGGATTTTTAGGTTTATTCTACCTTCTGAAATTGATGATGTTAGTCCTGATATTGCTTGTCCGGTTGGGGCGATAGAAAAGAGTGATGTTTTATGGGTGATTCCAAAATTTGGCGGGCATGCGATTTCCGAGAATCCTGATTGGTGTAATTATATTTTGTCTTTAGATAAAGATATTGGGATGCATGGAGTTGTTCATAGTTATTTGGAGTTTAATGAGACGCGAAGTGAAGAGTATTTGATGGAGGGGGTTAAAATTTTTGAAGAGTGTTTTGGGTTTAAGCCGGAAAAGTTTAAGCCACCGCAATTAAGGATAAATGAGGAGAATATTAGATTGGTTGAAGAGAATGGAATGGATGTTAAGACGAGGTTTAATCAGGTTACGAGAAAGGTTTATCATTGTAACGATGGGCCAGAGATATTTAGTAATGATGTGATTGGGGTGATTTAAATTCAACTTTTTCTTAAGAAAGTTTGTATAATTTATAATAAATTAAGCTTATAAAACAAGCTAAAATGTAAGTGATGAGTAGGGAGATAGCAAACATTGGAATAAAGATAATCCATTCAAGAAAAGAGTATGGAGTAGGACAATCACATGGTACATCTTTTACGCATGTGCAGTTGAAGGATACACCTGTGGTACTAAGTGGATAAACTAAAAATATTTCAATTAGTAAAAATAAGGCAATAGTTATAATTATTTTTGATTTTGATGGTCTAAAAAGTTCTTTGAGTCCCATAAAGTTATAACTTAATATATTGTTTAAATAGTCTTTGGAGAACTTTTTTAACTAACTTTATATCTAAGAATTGCACCGATTCCACCTAAGTTTTTGAATTGCTCTCCTTCTTTTGTTTCTGTTGAGACCATTTCTACTGTTGCTCCGGTATTTTCTGCTGATGCTTTTATTTCTTTTGCTACAGCTTTATCATAATCTTTTGTTAAAAGAATTATTTCTGCTGCTCCATATTGAAGAGCTTTTTTTACATCAACTTCTTTGTATGCGGAAAGGTCTGGTTTTTCTCCCAGGTGTTCAAAGAATTTTTCTAGTAATTGTGTTTCTTTAATTATTTCTTGACTCGCTAAAATGTCTTGTGCTTTTAACACCATTTCTTTTAGTCCTGATTCGTCGGTATTTCCGATGTCTACTCTTCCGATAACTTTATCTTTTAGTTGTGTTTGCAAATAATCATTATCTAAAAATTCGTCTTTTGTCGGCACTGGTCCTCCAACTAAGATTCCTTTCATTTTATTGTTATCAAAGAATGCTTTTTTTGCTTCTTCTGCGATTCTTTTATAGAAATCTCTTGTTAATCCCTCTGTTATTCTGTGAAAACGCTGAGCGGATTGTCCACCTGCTTTTACTTTTCCTGGAATTCCCGATGTCATTTTTGATAGTGTTTCTATTCTTTTTCCTACGAGCTCTCCAATTGTTGCCTCTTTTCTGTCCATTACTATAAGTCCGTAAGTTTCTTCGACTTCAAGCATTGAAAGAAGGGGATCTAAAACGAATTCCTTGTCACATCGGTATAGTCTTATTTTTACTGGGAGCGGGGGCTCTATTCCCCATAGCTGCAAGTCGTTTTGAGCTTCGTCTTCGGCCACGTTTCCGCAAAAAATAGCGAGTCCGTTTTCTGGGGTTTTTTTGAATTCTTTAAGATATCTTACTATTTTGTCTAGTGCATCTCCTACGTTTTTTCTTGTTGAGGTTGATTTAATGTTTTTTGCGGTAGACTTTTCCGCTTCTAATTGCTTCTGGGTTGCGTTTGGGTCGTAGCCCTGTGGAACGTAAACCGTTATTAGTTCTGTTGCTCGTCCTTTGTAATTTGATATTTTATCAAGTAGCTCTTCAAGATCTAGTTTTGTTAAAGGTGCCATAAAGCATTAAGAAAATAGGGAGTTTTAAAGGTTGGGTTTATTCTTTGAATTCAACTCCAAACTTTCCTTCTTTTGGAAATATGCTAGCACCAGAAACTGTCATAAGGTCTTCGGCTGTTTTTTCGAGTTTTTTTATTGTTTCTTTCTCGAGTGTTAGGGTTATTTCGCAATTCATTGCCTTTTTCTTGCTTGATTTTTCTTGACGTATTTTTGAGAGTAATTTTGTGAATGTTTCAAAGATGTCATCTTCGTATTTTGTATCTTCGTATTTTGGCCAAGCAGATGTATGGACTGATTTAGTTTTCTCAAATTTTTTGAAATGTTCTTGGTATATTTCTTCCGTAATAAAAGGGGTTATTGGTGCGAATAATTTTATTAGAGTTAAGATTGTTTGATAAAGCGTATATTGTGCTGAGAGTTTTTTGTTTCCGGTTCCTTTGTAGACTCGTCCTTTTACTATTTCTAAATAATTGTCGCAAAAGTCGTTCCAGAAGAATTGTTCAGCTCTTGCTTTGGATTTAGAGTATTCGTATTTTTCAAAACTTTTTGTGCAATCTTTTACGAGCTCGTTTAATCTTTTTAGAAATATTTCGTCGAGAAGTTCTAGTGTTTCTGGGCGTGAGTCTTTTTTGTAGTCGGCCAAGTTCATGAAGGTGAAATTTGTTGCGTTTAGTAGTTTGTTTGTGAATTTTTTACCTGTTACTAAATCTTTTTCTTGATAATCAAGGTCTGAGCCTAGTTTTGAACTTGCTGCCCAAAATCTCAATGCGTCACTGCCATACTCATTTGTTACTGTTTTTGGATCTATTACATTGCCTTTAGATTTGCTCATTTTTTCTTTTCCCATTGAGACGTTTCCGGAGATTACTATATCTTTCCAGGGTATTTCATTTGAGTGCAGATAGCTTCGAGTTATTGTATAAAATGCCCAAGTTCTTATTATGTCATGAGCTTGTGGCCTTAATGAAAAAGGAGTTGTTATCTTGTTTTTTATTAGAGAGGACGCTATTTGTGGGCTAATTGATGAAGTCATCCAGGTGTCTAGAACTTTTTTTTCTGGCGTTGCGGTTTTATGACATTTTGGGCAAGTTTTTTTTATTGAAAGTGGGTATACCGGTAGTTCGCTTTCTTTTGGAATTATTATTTCATTACATTCTTTACATTCCCATATCGGAATTGGTATTCCAAAATGTCTATCTCGGGATATGCTCCAATCCCACTCAAGTCCGTTTACCCAGTTATTGTATCTTTTTTTCATATAATTTGGAAACCATTGTATTTTATTTCCCTGATCGATTAATTCTTTTTTCTTGTCGAGAATTTTTATAAACCATTGTTCTGTTGGTATGAATTCGATTGGACTTGAGCATTTATCGTGGGTATTTACAATGTGTTCTATTTCTTTTTGTTCTTCTATGAGGTTTTCTTCTTTTAGATCTTCGAGTATTTTTTTTCGTGCTTCTTTTATTTTTAGATTTTTGTATTTTCCTGTATTTAGAGTTCCGTTTTTGTTTAGGATTATTTTTGGAGTTAGTTTGTGTCTATTTATTGCGTCTACGTCAAATTTGTCTCCGTACGAACAGATCATTAAAACGCCGGTCCCCTTGTCCATTTCTGCCGAGTCATCTTCTATTATTGGAACTATATGATTAAATATCGGTACGGTTGCGGATTTGCCTACGAGTTTTTTATATCTGGTGTCTTTGGGGTTTACGAATATTGCTACGCATGCACCTAGTAGCTCTGGTCTTGTTGTGGCAATTAACAGGTTTTTATCTTTTATTTTGAATTTTAGTGTGGAAAAAAGTGCTTTTTTATTTTTGTCCTCTAATTCTGCTTGAGCGATTGAGGTTTGACATTCTGGACACCATATTGTTGGAAATTGTTTTTTATATGCTAGTTTTTTTTGTAGTAATTCTAAAAAATATTTTTGTGAAAGTTTTTGAGTTTTTGCGTCAATTGTTGAATAGGTTTTTGTATAATCGCAAGATATTCCGAGGTTTTTCCAGTCTTGAATAAATTCGGGGGTGATTTTTTTTAAGGTTTTTTGGCATAATTTGATGAACTCAGATCTTGACATATCTTTACTTTTTACTTTGTTTAGTTTTTCCACTAATCTTTCTGTTGGTAAGCCGTTGTCGTCTGTTCCGAAAGGGTAGTATGCGCTTCCTTTTGACATCCTGTTGAATCTTACTATAAAATCTTGTTGCGAGTATGAGAATGCGTGTCCAATGTGCATTTCTCCAGATACAGTGGGGGGAGGCGTGTCAACAGAGAAGGTGTTTTTATTTTTAAGATCTGCCTTGTAGATATTGTTTTCTTCCCAGTACTTTATCCATTTTTTTTCGCATTCGTTAAAATTAAATTTATTTTTAGCCATATTATAAAAGTATGTTCACAGATTTAAAAATCTATGGAAGTTTAATTGACGGATAGGTTAAGAATTGCTTCGGCCAAATCTCCATTGGATTCTTCTAGTGCTTTTGTTGCGTCTTCTTTTGAGCAATTTGTTTTTTCTATTACGGTATTAATATCTTCGGACGTGGTTTCGGGTTTATCTGATTCAGTAGTTTCTTCTCCCGATATTTGATAAGAGATGCTTCCTTGCATTTTTATTCTCATTACGTCTGGATTTAGAATTATAGTTTTTGTTCCGTCAGTTTTCTCAATTATAACTTTTTCACTTGGAATTTCTTCTTGAGCGATGCCCATCTGTTTCATTGCTGCTTGCATTTGCTTTGGGTTTATTCCTGGAATCATTTTATTTTATAAATAATGGGAGTGCTATTCTGAATGCTATAATTAGTATTACAAATAGTATTATGTGGGTTGGTTTTAAATTGAATCTGCTTGCATATTCTTCGTTATATCGCATTAATCCGCCGAATCCGCCTGGAAGATTAATTGAACTGTTTTCTGCCATAAAAAATTTATGACAAAAGGGTATAAAAGGGTTTCTAAATTGGGCTCTGGTGAAACCCTATAAAAAATAAGAAAACCACCTTATTCTAACTAAAAACGAGGTGGTTTAAATGAAAAACATATCAGAACTTAAAAGTTTTCTGCTTTCTGCTAGAAAACTAATTGGAACT
>Ga0208904_1000660_pt1 | contig 26925 bp, 29 predicted proteins | sample AntAceMetag02UKB_FD_184774 | JGI IMG/M metagenome (GOLD analysis project Ga0208904, IMG submission 184774) | Saline lake microbial communities from Ace Lake, Antarctica - Antarctic Ace Lake Metagenome 02UKB (SPAdes) (version 2) | ecosystem: Environmental > Aquatic > Non-marine Saline and...
GGGCCGCCTTAGCTCATTAGGTAGAGCAAGCGCTTCGTAAGTGCTAGGTGCCCAGTTCGAATCTGGGAGGCGGCTCCATTAAATAATAATTTATGATTAAATTTATTAATATCACTAAACTTTATCCACCTGATGTTTATGCTTTACGTAATGTTTCTTTCCATATAAAACCGGGTGAGTTTGTTTCTATTGTTGGTCAATCAGGGGCAGGAAAGAGTACTATTATAAAATTATTGATTGCTGAAGAACGAGTCACTGAAGGTAAAGTCATGGTAGGAGATTGGGATATAACTAAAGTAAAGTCATCGGCTATTCCTACTTTACGGCGTCAAATAGGAGTTGTTTTTCAAGATTTTAAATTATTAGAGAATAAAACCGTTAAAGAGAACATTTCTTTTGCTTTAGAGGTGGTTAATACTTCTCAGAAACGAATATCTCAAATTGTTCAACAAGTTTTAAAGATAGTTGGTTTGTCTGATAAGGAAAAATGTTTTCCACGTCAATTATCAGCTGGAGAATTACAAAGAGTAGTCATTGCTAGGGCTCTAGTTAATCGTCCTAAAATATTGATTGCCGATGAACCAACTGGTAATTTAGATCCAATTATTACAAGAGATATAGTTCAGCTATTGGAAAAAATTAATGAATTCGGAACTACAGTTTTATTGGTTACTCATAATAGAGAAATTGTTAATTTTGTAAAAAAAAGAGTTATCACTCTAGATCGGGGAGTTATGATTGGAGATCAATCTCGAGGAAGGTATGTTATTTAAATTTTCGATAGGATTGATATGTTGAACAACAAAATATTAAAATTTATTTTAAGCATTATATTCGTTATTCTACTTATTACTTCCATAATTTTAAGCTTTAGATTCATGGAAAAACAAAAATCTTCACCAGAAGAATTGTCAATTAGACTGCCAGTAGTTGCTGGTTCTTTTTATTCCAGCGATAAAAATGTTCTATCTAAACAGATTGATGAATTTTTGTTGCAATCTAAAGAAATTTCAATAGATGGCAATCCAAAAATATTGATTGTACCTCATGCTGGGTATGCATTTTCTGGACAGGTAGCTACAAATGCTTTTAAATTATTAGAGGACAAGGATATTAAAACAGTAATTTTAATCGGTCCTTCGCATACTGATTGGTTTGATGGGAGTTCTATTGATTTGCATGATGTTTGGCAAACTCCTTTGGGCGATGTAAACATTGATACTGAGTTAGGAGAAAGGATAATATCCGAGCATAAAAGTATCTTTAACAGAACTAAATCTCACGAAAAAGAACATTGCTTAGAAGTTTGTCTTCCTTTTTTGCAAAAAATATTAAAAGATTTTAAAATTGTGCCGATTATTGTTGGGCAGTCTGATCAGCAAAGTAGAAAAGCATTAGTTAATGCTCTGAGTAAATATATTGATAACCAGACTCTAATAATTATTAGTTCTGATTTATCTCATTACCCTTCTTATAAAACAGCCAATATAGTTGATCATAAAATTATAGATACAATTTTAACAGGCAAATCAAAGAACCTTACCAATACTATTCAAGATTTAATGTTGCAGTCGTTACTTGGCTTAGATACTTGTGCTTGTGGAGAAGAAGCTATTCATATTGGCTTACTTTTGTCAGAAATTATTCAAATTGATAATATTAAATTTTTAGATTATGCCAATTCAGGAGATATTACCGGAGATCATTCAAGGGTAGTTGGATATGCCAGCATTGTATTTAGTAAAGATTTGTCAGGGCAAGTGAGCTTAACAGAAGAGGAAAAACAAATACTTATTCAAATCGCACGCGAAAGCATTGAAGGTTATTTGAGTGATAAGAAAATACCAGAATTTGAGAATATTCTACCAAATTTAAGTGAACCTCAAGGAGCTTTTGTTACTTTAAAAAGGAATCATAAATTAAGAGGTTGCATCGGCAGAATTATAGAAGAAAAGAAACCTTTGTATCAAGTTGTATCCCAAATGGCTGTGGCAGCGGCCGTAAATGATAATAGGTTCTCGCCAGTTAGCTTAGGTGAAATGCAGGATATTGATATAGAGATTTCTGTCCTTTCTCCTGTTAAGAAAATAAAAAATCCTATTCAAGAAATTGAAATAGGAAAGCATGGGGTTATTGTTCAGCAAGGACTGAATTCTGGCGTTTTTCTTCCTCAGGTGGCTACTGAAAATAATTGGGGATTGGAAGAATTTATGAGTCAACTTTGTCAAGAAAAAGCAGGTTTAGACAAAGATGCTTGGAAAACAGGCGAGATAGATATTTATGTTTTTAGTGCAGAAGTTTTTAATGAATAGTCTTTTTCTGTTTTCTAAAAAATACTTTTATTAAAATAAAACCTAAAATCAAAATACCAATAATAATGTAAACTATATCTAAGATAGGTTTAGAAAGAGGAGTTTCTTTTTTTGTGGCATTAGTTAAGAGTTTTTGAGTAGGGGAACTGCATTCTTGATTTGAACAGCGAATAATGATTTTTTCTATTTTAGAAATTGCAGTAGAAGAACAATGATTAAATCCTTTTTCTTCTATAAAAATACCGGGTACAGAATTAGAGCTAATTTGATATATCTCAGCTAATGCCGAATATATTCTTTGATTATTATTTTTTAATGCTTCAAATTTTTTAATTTGTAAATGAGGATATTTAGTTTTTAGTGTTCCCAATAGGGCTTCAGCCTGATGACAGGCAGGGCAAGTAGGGCTGTAGAAAAAATACAGCTCTATATCTTTTTTTTCAGCTTGAGAAGACTGAGCAAAAACTAAAAGAAATAGAATAAAGACAATTTGTATAAATTTATTATTGGACATTTTTAATATTTCTGTTATTATTAGCAGATAAAGGTGAAGAGTGCTAATTTATTTAATTTGTTAACTAAAGAGTAATTTATGTTAAAACTTAAACCAATGGGTAGTCGATTAATAATTGAACCGACTGCTCAAAATGAAGTAAGTCAAGGTGGTATTATTTTACCTGATACTACTGATAAAGAAAAGCCAGTTCAAGGGAAAGTCATTGCGATTGGTCCTGGAAAAACATTAAACAATGGCCAAAGGGAGGTTATAGATTTAAAGGTTGGTGATAAAATTTTATTTGAAAAATATGGTTCTGACGAATATAAGGTGGAAGAGAAAGAATTTTTGGTTGTTGATTATGATAGAGTCGTAGCCGTAATTAGCTAATTAACTAATTTATTAATTTATGTCTAAACAAATTTTATTTGATGAAAAAGCGCGAGCAGCAATGAAGCGCGGAATAGATAAATTAGCTGCTACTGTTAGAGTAACATTAGGACCAATTGGAAGGAGTGTTGTTCTAGATAAAGGTTATGGTTCACCTATTATTACTAATGATGGAGTGACGGTAGCCAAAGAAATTGAACTAGAAGACAAATATGAGAATGTAGGAGCTCAACTTTTACAAGAAGTTGCTTCTAAGACTAATGATATCGCTGGAGACGGAACATCAACGGCTGTTCTTTTGACCCAGGCAATCTTTGGAGCAGGTTTGAAGAATGTGGCAGCTGGAGCTAATCCATTGGCCATTAGATCAGGTATTGAAAAAGGCGTAACTGCTGTGGTTAAAGAATTAAAAGAAAAAATTTCCAAACCAGTATCCACTCGTGGAGAGATACAACAGGTAGCTTCAATTTCTGCTAATAATTTGGAAATTGGTAAAATTATTGCTGAAGCCATGGAAAAGGTAGGAAAAGATGGAGTAATAACAGTTGAAGAATCACAATCATTTGAATTAGAATTGGAAGTCACAGAAGGTATGCAATTTGATAATGGTTATGTTTCTCCTTATATGATTACTAATTCTGAAAAAATGGTTGCTGAATATGATAATCCATATATTCTTATAACCGATAAAAAAGTTTCTGCTCTTGCAGAGATTTTACCTTTATTGGAAAAAATGGCTCAAGCTGGCAAAAAGGACTTGATTATCTTAGCTGATGACATTGAAGGAGAGGCTTTAGCTACTTTTGTAGTTAATAAATTAAGGGGAACTTTTAATGTTTTGGCAGTTAAAGCTCCAGGTTTCGGAGATAGAAAAAAGGAGTTATTGCAAGATATTGCTGCTTTAACGGGAGGAAAAGTCATTTCTGGAGAAGTAGGATTAAAATTGGAAAATACAACTCTAAAAGATTTAGGTCAAGCTCGTCGAGTTATTTCTACCAAAGATAATACCATTATTGTCGGTGGTAAGGGGCTAAAACAAGCTATTGAGGATAGAGTTATTAATATCAAAAGAGAATTAGAAAGAACAACTTCTGATTTTGACAAGGAAAAATTACAAGAAAGATTAGCTAAATTAACTGGTGGAGTCGCTGTCATCAAAGTGGGCGCAGCTACTGAAACTGAGATGAAAGAGAAAAAGTTTAAAGTTGAAGATGCTGTACATGCTACTAAGGCAGCGGTAGAAGAAGGTGTTGTTGTCGGTGGAGGAGTAGCTTTATTAAGATGTTTAAATGTTCTAAAAGTTTTGGCTCTTAAAGGAGATGAAGGTTTGGGAGCAGAAATATTAAAAAGGGCTTTAGAAGAACCTTTACGTCAAATAGCTGCTAATTCTGGACAAGATGCTTCGGTAGTTGCAGAAAAGGTCAAACAAGGAAACATGAATTATGGTTATGACGCAGGAAAGAATGAATTCAAGGATTTAGTTGTGGCAGGTATTGTTGATCCTACTAAGGTTACACGCACTGCTCTTCAGAATGCGGCATCTATTGCTTCTCTGCTTTTAACCACAGAAGCGATAGTTACTGATTTGCCAGAAAAAGATCATAAAGCAAATTCTGGTATGCCAGGAGGAGGCATGATGCCAGGAGGAATGGGATATTAAAACAGAAAATTAGATAGTATAGAAAAGTTGAGGAACTAAGTTCCTCAACTTTTTGTTTTGCTATATCTTGGCATTTTATTTCTTTAATGATATAATAATGGGTACTTGGGTAATCGGGTACTTGGGTAATTAGGATTCCAGTTAATCGAGAGCCTATTTCTTAATTAATTATTTTTCTATATTATGACTTTAAAAAAATATCTCAATTTAATGACCATCCTAACTGTTATTTGTTGGGTGATTTGGGTTTTAGTGCTTGTTCTAATAAATCCACAACAATCTGACTTGATTGGTTTTGTGCTTTTCTATTTTAGTTTGTTTTTGGCTCTTTTGGGCACAATTTCTATTTTTGGATTTTTAATTCGAGTATGGTTAAAGAAAAAACCAATTTTTAAACAGGTTGAAATAGCTTTTCGACAAGCCATATGGTTGGGGCTTTTAGTTTCAGTAATTTTCGTTCTTAAAGGGTTGGGCCTTCTAAGATGGTGGAATGCTTTATTTTTAGTTTTATTTTTAATATTTTTAGAACTTTTTTTCTTATTATCTAATAGAAGATACAAAGCTTAAATAGAAATTATATGAAAAATTTTGATATTGTTACTGTAGGCGGAGCAATGAGAGATATATTTTTTTCTACTAAAGAAGGTAAAGTTATCTCAAATGAAAAGGATCCGCTTTGTCGCCATATGATAGCTTTTGAATTAGGAGCTAAAGTGTATGTAGATTCTGTACACTTTGAATCTGGAGGTGGAGCTAATAATACAGCTGCTGGTTTTGCCACTTTGGGGCTAAATACGGCTTTGATAGCCAGAGTGGGAGCTGATCGCGAAGGAGATTCTTTGCTTAAGGCTGCCAAAAAGAAGGGAGTTGATATTAGTCTTGTTGAAATAGATAAAAAAATAAGCACGGGATTTGCTCTTATTTTAACCATAAAAGGATTTAAAAGAGCTCAGACCATCTTTGCTTATAGGGGAACTAGTGATATTCTAAAAGTATCTGATTTAAATTTTAAAACAAAATGGGCTTATATCTCTTCTTTGAGTTGTGCTAATTGGCCAAGTATTTTAGACAGAGTTTTTGAATTAAAGAAATCAGGAGTTAAATTTGCTTGGAATCCAGCAAATGTTCAATTAAAAGCAGGAGCGAAAAAATTATCTCCTTGGTTAAAGAAATTAGATGTTTTAATTTTTAACGAAGATGAAGCTCGCGAATTAGTGCTTTCGGTTCAAAAAATTAAAGATTTCAGTATGAGGAATTTAATAAAAATTGTTCACAAAATGGGTCCGAAAATAGTTGTCATTACTGTGGGCAAGAAAGGTGTTTATGCTTATGATGGGCATAAATTCTATTTTCAAAGACCATGGCCATCAAAAGTTGTTAATATTACTGGCGCCGGAGATTCTTTTTCTTCTGGTTTTGTTGCTAGCTTGTTTTATAAACCAGAAGATATTAGGCAAGCTTTAACCTGGGGTGTCAGAAGCAGCGCTTCAGTTATTCATCGTTTTGGCGCTCAGAAAGGTTTATTAACTAAATCTCAAATTACTTCTCCTAAAAAATAATTTTTGTTAAATATGAATTTTAATACTAGAGTTGAAGTGTCTGCTCGGCATATTCATTTATCTTTAGAGCATTTAGAAAAACTTTTTGGAAAAGATTACAAGTTAAGCAGAACAAAAGACTTATTTCAAACTGATTCATTTGCAACTGAAGAAAGAATTATTTGTGAATTTGCTAATGGAGAGCGTTTAGAAAGAGTTAGAATTATTGTGCCAGTTAGAGAACAAACTCAGCTTGAAATTTCCAAGACTGATGCTTATCGCCTAGGCATTAATCCTCCTGTTCGTTGTTCAGGAGACTTGGCTGGCTCTGAAAAATGTAGGATTATTGGTCCAAAAGGTTATGCAGATTTAGAAGAAGGAGTAATCGTTGCTCAGCGTCATCTTCATATTGACGATTTGACAGCTCAAAAATATGAGATAAAAGACAAACAAGTATTGTCATTAAAGATTAGTTCTGAAGAAAAGCTAGAAACTATTTATAAAGTTTTATCTCGTGTTTCTCCTAATTCTTTTTTAGTTTGTCATTTAGATGTTGACGGAGGTAATGCTGCTGGAATACCAAAAATTGGAACAGGAGAAATTTTTATTTAATTTTATGAAAAAAGATATTCAGAATACAAAAGTTGCTGTTATTATCCTTTCATATAATGGTCAGGTATATTTACCTGATCTTTTTAAGAGCTTAAAAGATCAAACTCTTATGGCAAGCCAAGTAGTTATTGTAGATAATAATTCAACAGATGATTCTGTAGATTATATTAAGAAAAATTTTTCAGAGGCAACTTTGATTGTTAGCAAAAAGAATACTGGTTTTGCTGGGGGAAATAATATTGGAATTAAAGAAGCACTGAAGAATAATCCAGATTATATCTTTATGTTAAATCAGGATACTGTTTGCGACTCAAAATGTTTAGAGATATTGGCAGAAAAAGCGTCTTCTTTTGATAATCTTTTTGCTTGTCAGCCATTGGTTATGTGTTGGCCTAAAAAGAACTTAATTCAAACATCTGGCAATAGAATGCATTTTTTAGGATTTGGTTATTCCGGAGATTATAAAAAAGAGCTTAGCGATAATGTTATTGAGAAATTAGATAGAGACCCTTTTTATCTTTCTGGCGCGGGGATGTTTATTGATGTCAATATATTAAATAAAGTTGGATTGTTGGATGAAGATTTTTTCTTATATCACGAAGATACAGATATTTGTTTGCGCGCCAAATTTTTAGGATATAAATTAAAATTAATCCCAGAAGCAATTATTTATCATAAATATACAGAGGCTATTTCTAAGAATCGTTGGTTTTGGAGCGAAAGAAATCGTTTACTTTCTTTATTAAAATTCTATAAATTACCAACTTTAATTTTGCTTTTTCCATTTTGGTTTTTTATGGAAATAGGGATTTTGCTTTATAGTTTAATAGATGGTTGGTTTTTCACAAAAGTTAAAAGTTTTTTTGCTTCTTTATCTAAGATTCCGAAGATTTTGGAAAAAAGATTTAAAATTCAAAAAACGCGACGAATTAGTGATAGGGAATTAATAAGAGGGATAAGCACCCGATTTGATTTTGCTGGATTTGAACATCCTTTGATTAAGTATATTGTTAATCCTATTTTTGGTTTTTGTTGGAAAATCGTTCGTATCTTCATTTTTTGGTAAAGTTTTTAAATAGTTATCCACAATATTAATTTGACATATATCATATATGATATATAGTGACAATAAATATAGAATAAAATTTTATAAAAATGTTGAGAATAATTATGTTCCTGTATTAGAATATCTTGAGAAAATATCAATTAAGGAAAAAGCAAAAATTTTGAAATATATTGATTTTTTAAGAGAAAATAAGGGGTGTTTAGATGAACCATATAGCAAACATATTAAAGGTAAGATCAGAGAATTAAGAGTTGATTTTGCTAAAAATAAACACAGAATTTTTTATTTTACTTTTATAAAGAAGAATATAATTTTACTTCATGCGTTTTTGAAGAAAACAGCCAAAACTCCACAATCTGAAATTAAAAAAGCAACGGTGAATTATCAAAATGTATTAGAAAATAAATTTTTATATGAACAAAAAGAAAAATTTACAAAATACAATAAGTTTTGAAGAATATCTCGCAAAACAATTAAAGCATCCAAAATTTAAGAGATATTATAATGAATATGGTAAACAGTTAGAAATTGCTTATCAAATTTTACAGTTACGCAAAAATAGTAAAATGTCTCAGGCAGAGTTAGCGAAAAAAATAGGCACTAGACAGAGTAATGTAGCTCGCATGGAGGCAGGCGAACAAAATTTTACCACAGAGACGCTTCAAAAGATTGCGGAGGCATTAAATTGTGATTTAAAAATTAAATTTGTCCGATAATCGTTAATCCTATTTTTGGTTTTTGTTGGGAAATCGTTCGTATCTTCATTTTTTGGTAGAATATTTAGTAAAATGAGCCGTTGACAAAAACCTCAGATTTGCTATACTTTTAATAATTAAGAACGAAAAGTGTTCTTTGAAAGGAGGAAAAATGATTCATTTAAAACTGAAATTGGTAGAGATTTATCTTGACCTTATTGGTGGAATAATATGCTTCTTGTGTTTCTTTATCTTTGGCTTTTTATTATGGCCTGGTCATTCATTGATTCGTTTTCTCATCCGTCGTTGGTTGATCAAAAAGATTAAAAAATATTCTGGGGATGAAAAAGAGAATGAGGACATCCTAAGAGATCTCTGGTACGTTTTTTATAAGTCCGACCCAAGTGGTGAGTTGCTTTATCAGTTGTCTTTAGTTCCTTCATATCTTCCGTGGGTAGAAGGAATTAGGGAGAGAATTAGTGATGACATCAGTGCTGCTTGGCGGTATTGATTTTTGGGCGAGGTAGAATTACCTCGCCCAGCTTTTTTTTATTTCTATTTATTTATGTTTCAGAAGTGGTATAATAAAATCATGAAGCAAGGGGCGATAAACATTATAAAACAAATAATTGTTGGAGAAATAGAAACTAATTGTTATTTGTTTATTTCTAATAATGAACTTGTTATTATTGATCCAGGGGATGAAGCTGAAAAGATTTTGAAAGAAATTAAAAAAATAAAAGCTAAACCAAAATATATCATTAATACTCATTATCACTTTGATCATGTTTTAGCTAATAAGAAAATAAAAGAAGAAACAGGAGTTCAAATCCTAATTCATGAAGATGAAAAGAATTTTATTGATTTTGACGTAGATAGATTTTTAAAAGAGGGAAGTAAAATAAATATAGGGGATAGTATTTTAAGGGTTATTCATACTCCAGGACATACCGAAGGAGGTATTTGTCTCCTAGGAGAAGATCTCATTTTCACTGGGGACACTTTATTTAAAGATGGTTATGGTCGAACAGATCTCTCTGGTGGTTCTCAGAAGGATCTTATAGAATCTCTAAAAATGTTATCAGAATTACTAAAACCAGGAATGATGGTTTATCCTGGACATGGCGAGATTTTTAAAATATAATTTTAAATAAGTTTAATAATAAAAATATGAAACTTTTTGAATGGTTTAATGAAAAGGTCAGAAAATTAAATTTTATTGATATAAAGATTGTTGGTTTGTGTGGTATATCAATTGGGTTTATTTTGGCAACATGGATTCATGTCAACATTTGGATATGGATTGGATTAGCAATTCTATCTTATATTTGGGTTATTTACAGAATATTTAGAAAATAGCTGAGATATGCTTAAATAAAAAGTTTGGGAACTGAGTTCCCAAACTTTTTAATATTGATTTAAGGCATGAGTTTTGTTAAAATAGGTAGTAGTTATATGATTATGCGCTTATGATTAATGATTTAAAAAAGAGATTGAAAATCGCTCACGTTGTCTGCGCTTTTCCTCCATATAAAGGTGGAATGGGTAATGTTTGTTTTGAGCAGGCCAAGGAGTTAATTAAATTAGGACATCAAGTCGTTGTTTTTACTCCTCAATACAAAAAAAATATGCCATTAATCGAAAATTATTGCGGTTTTAAGGTTCAACGCCTGAAACCGTTTTTTAAATTCGGTAATGCTGCTTTTTTACCAACGTTACCAAAAAAATTAAAAGAATTTGATATCATCCATTTGCATTGGCCATTTGCAGGGACAGGGGAGTTGATAGCATTAAATAAATCTTTTTCTTCTAAGTTGATTGTCCAATATCATATGGACTTGATTGATACAGGTATTAGAGGTTTTATTTTTTCCCTATATAATATTTTATTTAATAAGATTCTAGTTAAAGCCGGACAAAAGATTTTAGTTTCTTCTCTTCCTTATTTAATGGTTTCAAAAGTTAAAGGATATTATCAGAAATTTAAAAATAAGTTTATTATCAGCCCTTTTGGGGTTGAACAAGAAAGATTTTTTCCAAAAGAAAAAGATAAGAATTTGTTATTGAAATATGGTATAAAGAATAACGAAAAGATTATACTTTTCGTAGGAGGACTTGATCGCGCTCATTATTTTAAAGGAGTTGAAGTTCTCTTAAAAGCGATTGCAGATAAAAGTTTAGATTCTTTATCCTTGAAATTAGTTGTTGTCGGTGATGGAGATTTAAGGAAAGGATATGAAAAATTAGCTAATGATTTGAATATATCTAATAAAGTAATATTTGCTGGAAGAATTAGCGATGAAAGCTTACCTCAATATTATAATCTATGTGATATTTTTGTTTTACCATCCACAAGCAGATCAGAAGCCTTTGGTTTAGTTTCTTTGGAGGCAATGGCCTGTGCCAAGCCCATAATAGTATCTGATTTACCCGGACCGAATTCTTTAGTAGATAAAAATGGGATGACAGTTAAAGTTAATGATGTTGAAGATTTGGCTCATAAAATAAAAGAATTAATAGAAGACGATGAATTAAGGGTTAATCTTGGAAATCAAAGCTTAAAATTAGTGCAGGCAAAATATAATTGGACCAAGATAGTAAAGGATCTAGAAAAAATATATTATGACGCAGTTAATTTTTAAGATTAAAAATAATAAATATTTCTTTTTTACCGGATTAAGTTGTTTGTCAGCTATTCTTTGGTATTTGAATTTTCAAAGCCAGCAAAATATTTTTTTATATATATTATGTTTTGTTTTTTATTGCTTTCTTAATTCTTATTGGTTAGGTTTAATATTAAAGAAAAATGGTTTTGAAAAAGAATTTCAATTTATTTTGGGATTTTTTTGTTTATTATTTTTAATGGCTTTTCTAATATCTATCCCCATTGTTCTATATAAAATAATTCCCATTTATTTTTTAATTATTCTTTTATTATTAACTATAATTATTTCCCTAAAGTCTAAAAAATTAGGAGGAAGCAAAACAGAAAGTCAAAAAACATTAGAATCAAGAATTATTTCAGACAAATTATCATTGAAAGTTCCTAAAGGTATTTATTTTCTAGGAATTCTAATTTTTATCTTCTTATTCTTTTTATTATTCCGCGCTCGTACAGGAGAATATATCCGTTCTCCTTGGAACGTTATTCACCCTCTTTATATATATGGCTGGTTGGCGATATCTTTTATTATTGGTTATTTAGTTTTTTCAAAATGCAAATTAAAAACTTTTTTGTTGATTATAATTTTTTGTTCTCTTCTTTTGCATGCTTATTTATTGATTCCTTATGAAGCTGGTTTTGGGGGAGATAAATGGCGACACATGGGAGCAGAAAGGAGTTTAATGCAAGGGGAAGTCTATGAACCAGTTTTATTCGGCGGAAATATTTCTTATCAGAAATTCGGTCCTCTAAATGTTCCCGAAGTTTTTGTAGCTGGCAACAAAACATCTTATGCTAATATGTGGGGATTAACTATTGCTTTATCATGGCTGACTGGATTAGATGTTTTTTGGGTTGATTTACTTTTAGGAGCTTTACTTTTCTCAATATTTTTACCTTTTTTAATTTTGAAATTTGCCAGTCTCTTTTCTAAGAAAAAAGAATTTTTATATTTAATCATCTTTTTACCTTTCCTTTTTTATACCTTTCAAGCCTACGGAAGCATTACTGTACCGATGTCTTTTGCTTTTTTGCCATTTCTTTTTAGTTTGATATTCCTAGGACAGTATCTTAAGGGATTAATTTCTGGTAAGCGCTTTCTGATGATTTTATGCTTTTTGATTCCTTTTCTGTATTTCAATTATATTCTATATTTAATAGTTTTTCTCATAATGTTATTCTTAGCTTGGATATTAAAAAAATATAAAACAAAAAAATGGCTTTTAATTCTAATTGTTTTTATACTTTGTGCTTCAATTTCAATTCCCTTATTGGATACCCATAATGAATATTCTCATTTTAAAAAGCCCATTCTCTCTTCTTCTAATCTTTCTCAAGCATTCAAAAGTTTTCCCCTTAATTTCATTTTTTCTTCTGCAGCTGTTTTTCCGAGAATTTATCAATTTGAACAAGATAATTGGCTTTACGCCCAAACCAACCAAGAACTTTCGAGATCTGTTTTTTTAGAGATTATCCCTTGGTGGTTGTTTTTGACGCCGATTTTTTTGCTTGTGGTTATTTTAGGAGTTGTTCAATATCGTAAATTAAAAAACAAAAAGATTGCCCTTTGGTTAATTTTTTCTTTGATTATCTTTTTGATCAGTCAAATGATAGCTTCTTCGTTTATGAAAGGAAATCATATTTTTAGTAAACGTTTAGTGCTTTTAATTTCTTTTTTAATTTCTTTTCCTTTAGCTTGGGGTTTAACATATCTAGCTTCTATTCGTAAGCAAGTAGTCCTGGGAGCAATAATTCTTTTCTTGGGTTTAGCCTCTGTTACTACTTATGCTTCGGGTCCTAAATTTCAGGTAGTTACAAATGATGAATTAAAGACTGCTAAATATATTTGGCAAGAATATGAAAAGAATAATGGGTCCTTTTCTTTTCCATGTGTTTTGGCCAATACCTGGCCTTTATTGGCATTAGAGGGCGTTTCTCAACGCCAGATCGTTGCTGGTGGTTTTCCTTATTATACAGAGTATCGTCAGCCAGAAAGAGTACAATTATTTGAAAATATGAATCATTCTCCTTCTATTCGTTATTTGAATAAAGCTATGGAGATTACTGGCGCTAAAGAGTGTTATTTCATAACAGAAGAACGTTGGGTATTTTTTGATAAGAGACAAGAGATTATTAAATCTTTGGATGAAACATTAGGCAATCATCAACAAATAGGAAAGGTAATGATTTGGTTTTATAGTCCTCAGATTCAAGATTATAATAAGAAAGTAATTTAATTTATGAAAATTTCTAGTGGAGCAAAAATATACAGAATTTTTTTGATATTAATTATTTTGTTATTGGGAGCTTGGTTAATTTTCAAAAACTTGATAATAACTGGAGAATTAATTGTGGAAAAAGATTTTTGTTCTTCTTCATATTTAGTTTCTAATCTTTATCCAAAAAATAGAGTAGGATTAGTTGAGAGATATGGAGAAACAGAATGTTTCCAAAAGATTTTTATTGAGCCAGCTTATTTTAAACTAAAGATTCCGCGTACTTTTGATAGAGTGAAAGTTGAAATAACCTATCAAAATCCTAATCATCCTATTTTGCAATTGGCTTTGATTCAAAAAAGAATCAACCCCTTGGATTGGAATTTTCAATTAAGGTCATTAGAATATCCAATTAGTAAAGAATGGCGAAAGGGTGTGGTTGAGTTTATGGCTGGATCTAACTATATGAACGATCATGCTTTGGAATTTATGATTTCTGCACCAGGATTGACCAACGCTAGGCATGAAATTAAAATAAGCAAAATTAAATTATGGTTATATAGATCTCCCGTTGAGTTAAAAGACGTTTGGCCAGATATAAAAAATTATTTAATAAATAAGATTAAAAAAGAATAATGTTCCATAGGTTTTTAAAAGATTTATTTATTGCCAGCGGTATTTGTTTTTTTATACTTTGCATAACAGAAGATTTCCAACCAGGCTTTGTATCTTTTTGGTTTAATATAAGAATTGTCTTATATATAACTTTATTAAGCGGTTTTTTTGTTCTATTGAGCGAATTTGCTTTTAGGAAGAAAAAGTAGTAGAATGAGTATTATGATTACATTATTAATTGTTTTAATCGTCATTATTGTACTTGGCGGATTTCTTTCTTTTTTTTATTTCAATAAACGTTTTGAAAAATTTGAAAAAGATGTTACAGAAAACCAAGGAGTTTTGATGTTACAAGATCAAATAGGGGAGATACGTAGTAGCATTCAGTCTCAATCTGGACAGAATATAAAGATTATTCAGGATGTTATGGAGAAATTAGGTAAACTTGATAAGACTAATCAAAGAATAGTTGATTTCGGTGGACAATTACAAGATCTTCAGAATATTTTAAAAAATCCAAAGCATCGTGGAATATTAGGAGAGTATTGTTTAGAAATGGTTTTAAAAAATGTTTTACCACCAAGTATTTATAAAATGCAATACAATTTAGGGAAAGATGAACAAACCGACAAAGATTTAATTGTTGACGCAGCAATTTTTATTCAAGAAAAAATTATACCGATTGATGCTAAATTCTCTTTAGAGAATTATAACCGTTTGATTAACGAAAACGATACAGTTAGGTGTCAGAAAATAGAGAAAGCATTCATGCAAGATTTAAAGAATCGTATTGATGAAACTTCTAAATATATTGATACATCTAAGAATACTTTTGATTTTGCATTTATGTTTATCCCTTCAGAGGCCATTTATTATGATTTGTTGGTTGGACAGGTGGGTGCTATCAAAAGTGAAGCTCCAAGTTTAGTGGAATATGCTTTTGCAAAGAAGCACGTTATAATTGTCTCTCCAACTACATTTTTGGCTTATTTACAAATGGTATTACAGGGTTTGCGTTCTTTGCAAATAGAGGACTCAGCAAAAGAAATTAAAAAAAATGTAGAGAAACTTATGAAACACATAAGTTCTTATGATGTTTTTCTGCAAAAATTAGGACAAAATTTAAACACAACGGTAAATGCATATAACATCACATACAAAGAGTTTCAGAAAATGGACAAAGATGTATTAAAAGTAACAGGAAATAAAGCAGGCGTTGAAGCTCTAACCGTTGATAAAGCAAAGTTAACTGATTAATTTTATGACATCACGAAGGAATTTTATCCAGGCAACATCAATTTTAATCGGCACTATTGTAGGAGCTGGTATTTTTGGATTGCCATACGCTTTTTCAAAAGTTGGTTTCTTCCCTGGCATTTTTTATCTTCTATTTTTAGGTATTGTATTTTTGATTACAAAGTTTTGTTATACAGAAGTAATTTTACGTACCAAAGATGATATGGAAATGTCGGGTTATGTTCGTCGTTATTTAGGTAAAAATTGGCAAATTTTAATTACAGTATCTCTAATTCTTGGAATTTTTAGTGCCTTAATTGCTTATACTATTGGAGTAGGACAATTCTTATATGCTATCCTGGGACCTGTTTTGGGTGGTAGCCAAATATTCTGGTCATTATGTTTTTGGACTTTAGCTAGCATCTTAGTTTTTAAGGGTATTGGAATAATTAGTAAAGTAGAGCTTTTTATGGCTTTTGGATTGATTGCCATTGTTTTAATAGTTTTTGTAATGAGTTATTCATATATTGATGTCAATAATTTAAAGAGTTTTAATCTTCAAAATCTTTTCTTCCCATACGGAGCAGTTTTGTTTGCCCTAGGAGGAGCAACGGCTATTCCTACTATGAGAAGAATGTTAAGCAATGATGTTAAACTATTGAGAAAAGCGATAGTTCTTGGGTTATCTATTCCTATATTAATATATATACTTTTTAGCTTAACGGTTATTGGAGTTAGCGGAGAATTTGTTTCAGAAACAGCCGTTACTGGTTTAGCAAAAATAACTAATGGTGGTATTTTACTAATTGGTGGTATTTTTGGTATTTTAGCAATGACTACTTCTTTCTTGGCGTTAGGTCATATATTGATGCAATTGTTTAGACGTGATTACAAAGTTCCAAGATTTCCGGCCTGGGCATTAACTGTTTTCGTTCCCTTGGTCGTTTTTCTGTTAGGATTAAGAAGTTTCATAGTCGTGATTAGTTTTGCGGGGGGCATTCTTTCTGGCATTCAAGGAATAGCTTTGGTTGCCAGTTATTACCGTGCCAAAAAGATGGGTGATAGAAAGCCAGAGTTTAATTTTAATTTAGCAAAACCAATTGCGTATGTTATTTATGCTGTGTTTTTCTTTGGTATTGTTTATCAATTTATTTGTGAGTGAGTGAGAGAAAAGCAAGTTTATTTGCTTTTCCGAACGAACGAAACAAATACAGGATTAATACCCTTTATTCATTAAACAGAATATTTATTTATGTCAATTTTAGTTTTAAATAGTGGCAGCACATCCTTGAAGTATAAACTATTTTCAGAAGATTCGTTGAAAGTTTTAAGAAGTGGTAATTTTTGTAATTTGTGCAAGAAATCAGATTATTCCAGTGCTTTTAAGAATCTTATTAAACAAATAGGTGATTTTTCTAATATCAAGATAGTTGGACATAGGATTGTTCATGGTGGAGATAAATTTTTGAAACCTACTATTATAAACGATAAGAATTTTAAAACGTTGTTAAAGTTTAATCATTTGGCCCCTTTGCATAATCCTTATGCTCTCCAAATTTTGAAATTAGCTCGTGTTCATATTCCCAATGTTTCTCATCTAGCTGTTTTTGACACAAGTTTTTTTATTACTTTACCGGAGAAAGCCAAGGTCTATGCTATTCCTTTGAAATATTACAAGAAACACAATATACAGAGATTCGGTTTCCACGGCATTTCACATGAATATATAACTAAACAAGTAGCTCAGAAGTTAAAAAAGAAATTAAGCTCAATCAATTTAATTACCTGTCATTTGGGAGGAGGATCTAGTGTAGTTGCTATTAAGAAGGGGAGAGCGATTGATACAAGTATGGGGTTTACGCCAATGAGTGGATTGGTTATGATGTCCCGTTGCGGAGATTTAGATCCAGGCTTAATCTTCTATTTAAATAATAATTTTAATCTCTCAAATAATCAAATCTATAATTTATTAAATTTTGAATCAGGTATTAAAGGTCTGTTCGGAAAAAATGATTTTTTGGAATTATTAAAAGCAGTTAAAGGAAAAGATAAAAGAGCTCAATTGGCTTTTGATATCTTTATATATTCTATTCAAAAATACATTGGTTCTTATTACGGTATTTTGGGGAAAGTAGATGCTGTGGTTTTCACGGGAGCTATTGGAGCAGGTGATCCTTATACAGTAAATAAAATCAAACAAGGTCTGTCAATTTTAAAAGAAACAAAAATTTTTAGAATTAAGGCGGACGAAGAAGTAGCTATTGCCAGAGAATGTTTAAACTTAAAAAATATATAATAATCTTTTTGGAAAATTTATAGGGATACAAGATTCTTAGTATATTCATATTACAACAATATTTACCCCCATTTATGTATAAGTAGTGGGGTTTTTAGTTATCCACAGGTTGTGGTTGCTTAGTGGGGGTAAATGGTTTATAATACAAATGTTGTGGAAGCCTGTGGATAAAAGTGGGGATAACTCAGAGAAACTGTGGATAAACAAAATAGCCTAATTTTAACGAATTATTATGTTTATTGGAGAATACCATCATTCAATAGATGAAAAAAATAGGTTGGCAGTTCCAACAAAGTTTAGATTAGATTTATCAAAAGGGGCAGTTGTCACTAGAGGAATAGACAGTTGTCTTTTTTTATATACTAAAAAAGAATGGGAAAAGTTAGCTATTAAGTTAGCTGATATGCCTATTAGCAAATCTAAGACAAGGGCTTTTGCGCGATTAATGTTAGCTGGAGCTATGGATGTTAATCTAGACAAACAAGGAAGAGTCATTATTCCTGATTATCTGCGTCGTTACGCTAGTATTGGAAAAAAGGCAGTTGTTGCTGGTCTTTATAATAGATTAGAGGTTTGGGACGAAAAGAAGTGGGAAGAATACAAAAGCAAATCAGAATCTAATAGTGAAGATATTGCCGAGAGTTTAGCTGAATTAGGGGTTTAAACCCAAAACCCTAACAAATTAAATTAATCCAATTATGCATGTTCCAGTATTATTAGACGAAGTGTTAGAGTACTTGCAACCAAAAGAGGGGCAAAATTTTATTGATTGTACTATTGGAGGAGGAGGACATAGTTTTAAAATTTTATCTTGTACTAAACCTAATGGTAAAGTTTTGGGAATAGATTTATCTCCCGAAGCTATAGAAAAAATTGATAATCAAAGAAGGACATTGAACCTCAGAGAAAGGATTATTTTATCTAATGATAATTTTGCAAATCTAGAAGAAATAGTTGAACTAAATAGTTTTTCTCCAGTTCACGGTATTTTGTTAGATCTAGGATTATCTTCTGATTTGATAGAAAATAGTGGTAGGGGTTTCAGTTTTATGAGAGATGAAATTCTGGATATGAGATTTAATCCAGAATCAGGCAAATTAACTGCTCAAGAGATTGTCAATCAATATTCTGAAAAAACTTTAAGAGAGATTTTCTGGAGATATGGAGAAGAAAGATATTCTCCTAGAATTGCTCTAGAGATAGTTAAAAATAGAAAGAGGAATAAAATACAAACTAGCGCTCAACTTTCTGAATTAATAAAAAATGCATTAGGTTTCCGTTTTCATATTAAAATTCTAGCTCGTATTTTTCAATCATTACGCATTGTGGTGAATCAAGAATTAGAAAATTTACAACAAGTTCTAACTTCTAGTATTGATATTTTATCACCCTCTGGTCGGATAGTTGTTCTTAGTTATCATACTTTAGAAGATAGAATAGTTAAAAGATTTTTTAAAGAAGAAGACTCTTTCAAAATTTTAACCAAAAAACCAATAACTCCTACTAGTGAAGAAATTAAAAAAAATCCGCGATCAAGAAGTGCAAAATTAAGGGTTGCGGAAAAAATATAATTTTATGACATTATTTAGAAAAAAATCTAAGAAATCTCGTTTCAATTATCCTCTTTTAAATTGTTTCTTGTTGGGGACCCTTTTATTAGCTGTTATTGTTTCTTTAGGTCAGGTTAATGCTGGGGTTTACGCTAGTCTAGAGATTAATGAATTAAAAGAAGATTTCAGAATTTTGCAAATAGAAAACGAACTTTTACTGCAAGAAGAAGCTTCTATTAAATCCATAGAAAATCTAAATGAAATATCGCAAGAACTTAATATGATTGAAGTGGCTAGTATCAATTATTTAAGGCCTAGCGCTGATACTTTGGCACGACTTTCTTGGTAATTTTTACTTAAATATGAACGGAAGATTTAAGCTCATTATCATTCTAATTTTTATTTTTGGCGTCTTTATTTTGGGACGCCTTTTTCAATTACAAATTATAGAACATAATTTTAATTTGCCGATTATCAATGAACAAATAATATCAGCTGCACGGGGACGTATATTTATTAAAGAAAAAGAGAACCTTTTCCCCTTAACCTTGAATATTAATCAATATCATTTGAGTGTTGATCCTCAAATTATTAAAGAGGAAGATAAGGTTATGGAAGTAGCAGAAAAAATAGCGCCTTTCTTGGGGATTGTCATTGAAGGAGAATCTCAATTTATCAAGGAGGATTCAAAGACCGATGATTTCAAAAATTTATTATCACGACTTTCAAAAAAAGATGATCGTTATGAACTATTAAAGAAAGATATTACAACTCAAGAGTTTGAAGAAATCAAAAATTTTAATCTTCCTGGCATTTTTTTTAATTCTGTTTCTAAGCGTTACTATCCAGAGGCAGAATTTTTTGGTCATTTAACTGGTTTTACAAGGATTATAGACGGAGAACAAAGAGGTCAATATGGCTTAGAAGAATTTTTTGATCATGATTTAACTGGCGTTGATGGTCGCCAAACTAAAAAATTATCATCTTTGCCAATTTATCGCACTGATAAAAAAGCTCAGCCAGGCATAGATATAGTTTTGACCATTGATCGTTCTTTGCAATTCTTTGTTTATAATTTGTTAGAAAAGGCGATAGAAGACTACAAAGCTGATTCTGGATCAATAATCTTATTATCACCTAAAACTGGTGCCATTTTAGCCTTAGCTAATTATCCATATTTTAATCCAAATAAATATTTTGAAGTGCAAGATTTGTCTTTATTTAGAAATTCAGCTATTTCTGATTCTTTTGAACCAGGTTCTATATTTAAAATAATTACCATGGCCGGAGCCTTGGATTCAAATACAATTAAGCCCACTGATTTTTTCACAGACACAGGATTCGTAAAAATTGATGAAGATACCATTCATAATGTTGATGATGAGAATTTCGGGACAGTTACTATAACGGAAATCTTAGAGGAGTCGATCAATACTGGGATGGTTTATGTAGCTGATTTATTAGGGAGAGAGTCATTCAGAAATTACTTAAAAAAGTTTGGATTTGGTGGCTTGACTGACATTGAACTAAGTGGAGAGGTATCTGGAGATATTAATAATCTAGAAAGAAAACAACCAATATACCTTGCTACTGCTTCTTTTGGGCAAGGAATTTCAGTTACTCCTTTGCAAATGATTACAGCTGTTGGTGCTATTGCTAATTCTGGCAAACTAATGAAACCTTTTATTGTTGATCAAATTTTAGATGGGAAAAAATTAATCAAAAGGAAACCAAAAGCAATTCGGAGTGTCATTTCTCCTTCAGCAGCAGCTATGTTGTCAACTATGATGGTTTCGGTTGTAGAAAATGGTTATGGTAGTCGAGCTAAAGTTTCAGGGTATTTAGTGGCTGGCAAAACAGGGACAGCTCAAGTTCCACAATCAGAAGGAGGATATTCAGATGAAGTTATCCATTCTTTTGTGGGATTTGCGCCAGCAACAGATCCTCAATTTGCGGCTTTAATTAAAATAGATAATCCCAAAGAAGAACGTTTTGCGGCTGCTACAGCTGCTTCTGTTTTTGGTGATTTAGCCGAATTTGTGTTAAAATATTATAATATACCTCCAGATGCGGAACTTTAGAATTTTAGCAATTGAGTGTCTGAGGGGATTAGGTAATTGGGCTTTTGTATGTACATAAAACTTTTGCATAAAATTTTAGCTTATTTTGCTAAAAAAATAATCAAGAAATATAACCCTTTAATTATTGGGGTTACTGGTAGCGTTGGTAAATCTTCAACAAAGGAAGCAATTTATACGGTTTTGAAAACTAAATTTGATGTTCGTTGTACTTTGAAAAATTATAACAACGAGATAGGGTTACCATTAACGATTTTTGGTTTTTCTTCTCCTGGTAAAAATATTATAGGATGGTTGAATGTATTCTTGAAAATTAGCAAAATATTGTTGTTCCAAGTTAAGTACCCGAAGATTTTAGTTTTAGAAATGGCGGCAGATCATCCGGATGATATTAAATACTTAACAAATATTGCTCCTCCTAGTATAGGAGTAATTACAGCCGTAGGTTTAACTCATACTGAGTTTTTTAAAAATATTAACGCAGTGGCAAGAGAAAAACAAATTCTTGTTAAAAATTTAAAAGAAAAAAATTGGGCTATTTTGAATATTGACGACGAAAGAGTAGGGGCTATGGGTGATAAAACTTCAGCGCAAATACTAACTTTTGGTTTGTCAGAAAAAGCTAATATTCAAGCAACAGAAATCAAAGTTGATCAAGAGTTATTAGATGGAGAAGCTCCCAAGGTAAGCGGGTTATTATTTAAGGTCAATTATAGAGGAAGTACTGTTCCTGTATTTCTTCCTAATATCATAAATCAAGCGCAGATTTATTCTGTTTTAGGCGCAATAGCAGTTGGTCTGGCATTAGGTTTAAATTTGATTGATATTATTAAAATTCTCCCTAAGTATAAAACATTACCAGGACGTTTAAATATGATTCCCGGAGTACAAAAAACCCTTATCCTAGATGATACCTATAATTCTTCTCCTCAAGCAGTAAAAATTTCTCTTCTTTCTTTGAATAGAATAGAAATCGCTCCTAGTGCAAGAAAATGGGTGGTGTTAGGAGATATGTTAGAACTTGGAGAATTAAGCGCTCAGGCTCATGAAGAGACAGGAAGAGAGGTAAGTAAAATAGATCCAGACTATTTAATTGCAGTTGGCCAAGAAGCAAAGCAGATATCAGCGGGAGCACGGAATTCAGGCTTATCTTTAAGCAAAATTTTTAATTTTAATAATGCTTCCGAAGCAGGAGATTTTTTAATATCTAAGATTCATGAAGGAGATGTTATTTTAATTAAAGGATCACAAGGGATGCATCTAGAAAAAATAGTAAAAAAAATAATGCTTAGACCTGAGCAAGCAAAAAATCTTTTAGTACGTCAAAGTAAAAAATGGTTAGGATAGTTTTTTGATCATATAAGTATTTTGAAGACGATAGCCAAGTTTGCGGTAATAGGGGCGGACTCCAATACCAGCAATAATGGCTATTTTTTTATACCCAGCTTTTAGACTGATTTTTTCTGCTTCTTGGATCAGTTTTTTGCCTAAACCAATATGTTGGGTTGCTTTTTTATCTTTTTGATTAATCGAAACAAGTTGTCCGTAAGTATGTATTTCGCGAATAATTGCCTTATCTTTTAAAATAGAAGGTTGTTTTCTCGTTTCAGGAGAAGGTAGCCTAAGGCGGAGAAATGCAGCTAATTTATCTTGTTTTTGTGATTCAAATGACAGGAAAATTTCTTGACCATTAGATGCTATATAATCATAGCGTTTCAATTTTAAATCTTTTAATCTTAATTGACTTGATTTAATCTCTCTGCAACGGATACATTGACATTTTAATCCTTTTTCTTCCATTTTAGTTTTTAAATATTGACGCATATTTGAGACCTTGCTTCCTCCTTGTATTTGCCAAGAGGGGATATCTCGAATAACACGGTTGATGCGTGTATGGATGGGAACCAATAATTTCATTTTAATAAGTAGATTTATTAATTGATTATCAGTATATGGTTTATATTTTTTTTGTTTCCATAATCTAGATAGTTTTGAACCCTTGGTAACTACACAAGGATATATTTTTAACATATCGGGTTGGAAATCAGAATTAGAAAAAAGTTCACCGAATCTTTTTAAATCTTTTTTAGGATTTGAACCTAAAAGTCCAGGCATGATATGGTAACATATTTTAAATCCAGCATTTTTGAGTAATCTTGTAGCTTTGATTGTTTTGTCAATGAAATGGCCACGTTGGTTTATTTTTAGTACTTGGTCATCAGTTATCTGTACTCCAATTTCTACTCTAGTACAACCTAATTTTCTCATTCTTAAAATTTCTAAAGGAGTAATATAATCTGGCCTTGTTTCTAAAGTAATTCCTATTAGACGATGTTTTGCTTTTTCATTTTTCTTTTGAGCCTCTTTCAGTCCAGAACTAATCTTTCTATAATTATTAGCTCCGTCAAAACATCTTTTAATAAACCATGTTTGATATTGTTTAGGAAGATAACTCCAGGTTCCGCCAATAACAATTAATTCGATTTTATCAACTGGATGACCATTCTTTTCTAACATCTCAATTCTTTTCCTAGTTTGTAGATAAGGATCATAATTCAAGGTTTTAGCTCTTTCTACTGCTGGTTCACCAGATAGGTAGCTTTGGGGAATATTCTTCTCTGTGGGGCAATAAATGCATTTACCGGGACATGGCCAAGGCTTAGTAAGTACAGCTACGATTGCTACTCCAGACAAACTGCGTATTGGTCGTTTTTTTAGTAATTTTTCAAAATAAAAATTGGGATGAACATTATCCTCTTTTCGTAATTTTTTGTATATCATTAATAATTCATTGTTTGGCGGAAAAGTCATTTTAATCTTGGCAATTGTTTTTTGTTTGGCTTTGCCAAATTCTTTTTCAGAGGTAATTTCTTCCTTTGCCATTACCTGAACTATTTGAATTTTTTTCTCTTCTATTTCTTTTTCCATGACAGTTTAATCTTATCAGTTTTGTGCAAATATTCAATCTTGCTGACTATTATATTTCTGATAGAATGTAGTTATGAATAAAAAGAGAGTTCAAAAGATTTTGGAACAAAACAAAAAGAATTGGCAAATTATTGCTAAAACATTTTCTAAAACAAGAAAAAGGAATTGGAACGAATTAAAATTTCTGCCAGAATATATTAAAGATGGGCAGAAAGTATTAGATTTAGGTTGTGGCAATGGACGATTATATCAACTTTTTCAGGACAAGGATATAGAATATGTTGGTGTTGACAATAGTGGTGGATTAATTAAAATAGCAAAAGAACGATTTAATAAACCTGAATTCGTTGTGGCTGATGCTTTGGATTTAGGGACTCGGTTCCCAAAGAATGAGTTTGATATTATAATCTCAATTGCTTTTTTACATCACATTCCCTCAGAAGAATTAAGGCTTAAAATTTTGAAAGATTGTTTTTCACTTTTAAAGCCAAATGGTTTTTTAATTTTTACTGTTTGGAATCTTCGACAATGGAAGTTGATTTGTCGTTATCATCTTTATTCTTTGTTTCTTGGAAAACGCGATGTTTTTGTGCCATGGAAAGCAACAGATGGAAAGATATGGCGCTATCACCACGTTTTTACGCTCAGAGAAATTAGAAGATTAACAAAGAAGGCAGGATTTAAAATTATTAAGAATCAAAAAGATTCTCCAAGAGGGTTTAATTTAATAACTATTGCTCAAAAAATATGATTGGTATCTTAGATTCAAATTTAGGTGGATTGACTTTAACTAAGGAAATAATTAATAAATTTTCTAATTATCAAGTTTTATATTTTGCTGATACAGCGGGAGGTCCTTTTGGCAATAAAGGAGAGAAGACTATCAAAAAATGTGCTGAACAAGGAATTAATTTTTTGATAGAAAAAGGAGCCAAGCTAATTATTGTCTCCGATCCATGTATGGCTATTGCTTTGAAAGATGTTGAAACTAAAGTTCCAGTAATATCTCTCATAGATTGGCTAATAGATTCAGCAGTTGAAACAAGTCAAAGCAAAAGAGTCGGAATGATTGCGCCCCAAATGGTTGTTGATTCTAATTTTATATCCAATTTGAAAATTTTAACTAAAGCTACTCCTTTGCTTTTGCCCTTAATTAGAGAAGGTTGGATTAAAAAAGCAGTTACTAAAAAGGTATTAAAATCTTATCTTTATGGTATGCATTGCAAGCAAGTAGATACTCTTATTTTAGCTGATCCAATTTATTCTTTATTACAAGATATAATTCAAATCAAGATTGGAAAACAAGTTAAAATTATCAACCCAGTCAATGTCATTAGTTCATATTTACAGAAATTCTTAGAAGATAATCCAAAAACAGAAAAGAACCTTTTACAAGGATCTTCTCATCAATTTTTTGTTTCTGATATAAACAATCAAACCAAAGATTTGGCTCGACAATGGTTTGGTTCTACAATCCAATTTTCTTCTTGATTTCTTTCATATTTTCTTGGGCAATTTTTTTCGCTCTTAATGCTCCGCTTTGGAGTATTTTTTTTACTTTTTCAGAATTTTCTTCTAATTTTCTTTTTCTTTCTTGAATTGGCCTTAACTCATTAAATATATTCTTAGCTAAGAGCTTCTTGCACTCTAAGCATCCAATTTCAGCTTGATTACATCCTTGTTTTATATATTTTATGTCAGAAGGACTTGAAACGAGTTGATGTAATTCATAAATATTGCATTTGGCTGGCGTTCCTTTGTCAGTTAATCTTTTTCTAGCTGGATCAGTCATAGCGCTAGCTAATTTTTTTTCAATAGTTTTTAAAGAATCGGATATAGCGATATAACTATTTACACCACCACTTTTGCTCATTTTTTCTTGAGGATTTGTTAAGCTCATTATTCTGGGACTAGGCGTTAAAAGGCCTTTTGGTTCAGGAAAGGTTTTGCCTAATTTTTTATTGAATTTACGCGCTATTGTACGAGCTATCTCAAGATGTTGCAATTGATCATGTCCAACAGGAACAACCTCTGCCTTATAGAGTAAAATATCAGCTGCCATTAAGATTGGGTAATATAGCAAGCCAGCATTAATGTTTTTAATATTTTTTTGAGATTTTTCTTTGAATTGAGTCATGCGTTGTAATTCAGCAAAAGGAGTAAAACAACTTAATATCCAAGTTAATTCTGTATGTTCAGGAACAGATGATTGAATAAAAAGAATTGATTTAATAGGATCGATGCCACAAGCGATTAAATCCATAGCTAAATCCAAAGTTTGCTTTGACAATTCTTGAGGGCCAACTGATCCAGTTAAAGAATGATAATCAACAACGCAGAAAAGGCTATCATATTTTTTTTGCAATTCAACCCAATTTTTAATAGCTCCAAAATAGTTACCGATATGAAGCGTTCCTGTGGGTTGAATGCCGCTAAATAATTTCATATTATTTTTTTAATATTTTAATATAATATATGATATGGGCGAGAGAGGACTTGAACCTCCACGACCTTGCGGTCACCAGCTTCTGAAGCTGACGCGTCTACCAATTCCGCCACTCACCCTTCTTTTGTT
>Ga0208904_1000661_pt1 | contig 26870 bp, 32 predicted proteins | sample AntAceMetag02UKB_FD_184774 | JGI IMG/M metagenome (GOLD analysis project Ga0208904, IMG submission 184774) | Saline lake microbial communities from Ace Lake, Antarctica - Antarctic Ace Lake Metagenome 02UKB (SPAdes) (version 2) | ecosystem: Environmental > Aquatic > Non-marine Saline and...
ATTGAAGAAGGGTTGTTTATTGCAGGAGAAGGAGGGCCGTCTAAGATAATAAAAGGGAATAACTTTAATGTTATTTTGAGGGGAGAAATTTTGTTAATTAGAGATTCTAATTGTGGGAATCCTAATGTTGCGTTGCATGAACTTTTGCATGCACTTGGTTTTAATCATTCTGAAAATTCAAATAATATTATGTATCCAATTAGCAAATGTAAACAGACAATTGGCGACGATATTTTTTTGTTAATAAATAAATTGTATTCAACTCCAAGTCAACCTGACCTTACTTTTGAAAACGTGTCTGCAGTTATGCGTGGAAAATATCTTGATGTTAATATGAGCATCAGCAATGATGGGCTTAAGGATTCCATGGAATCTAAAATTTTTATTTATGCTGACGATAAACTTGTGAAAGAAATTGAACTTGAGGAATTGAAAATAGGGTATGGAAGAATAATTTCCTTAAGTAATCTTTTTGTTAAGCAAATAAATGTTAATAGTCTGGATTTTTTTATTGACTATAACTTTTCTGAGTTAGAAAAAAATAATAATAGAATTAATTTGAAATTGGATTAATTGTCAAGGTCCAATAAATCAAGATCGTCTGAAAACTCATCTTCATCGTAGTTCTCTTCTAAATTTTCACCCATTGTTTTTATAAAGTAATTACTTTTTACCTCATTTATATTTTTCTAATATAATTGTTATTTTTAAATATTTCTATACTGGAATTTTAGAAATTATTTTATAATTCCAGTCGTGGAATTTGTATTTATCTTTGTAGATATTTTTGTAAATGAATTTTTTCCATTGTTTTGGTTGGATATAATAAGTCATTGTTTCGGTTTTTGTATTTCCGTAATAGTCTGTGAAATAATAATTTACACAAAAGTATCCTGGTTTGTAATCTTGGTTCTTAACGTAAACAGTGTAGTGTTCTATGTCATTTCCTAAAACTCCTTTTACAGTTTTTTTGTATGCGTTGTAATCATAATCTAAATAATCTTTTTGTGTTTTTGTGTAAGAAGGATAATATTTTGTTTGAGTATTGTAATAATTATTTGTGTTGAATGAATTTGTGATTGTTGTTGAACTCCCTGTTTGGTTTTTTGGGATAGTGAATAAGAAAATCATTATAACAAGAAGAACAATTAATATTATTCCTAAAAGTGCTTCAAGAATTCTTTGTTCTTGCTTTTCCATGGTTTAAGATTGTTTTGGTATATTTAAACATTATTGGGATTTGAAATGTATTTTAAAGTTAATCAATAAGTTTAAAAATAATTTGTTTTTGTTAATTATACCCTTGTCCAAGTATAGGGTATTGGATGAAGGGAATCCCTTCGTAGCTTAGTGGTAGAGCGCCTGGCTGTAGATAAGTAAAAGACACCTAACGGTTTCTCTTACAACATTTCCCTTGAGATAGTCCTCAGGGGTGATCTAAGGTGGAGATTCAATTATGATTACTATGAAGCCCCAAAAGTCAGTTCGGTTACAAGCAGTACCCGGGAGATCCCCAGTTCGAATCTGGGCGGAGGGATAATATGGGGTCGTAAGACCTCATTATATTTTTCAGATTCTAACAGGTTAATACCTAAGATTTTTTTTATCCCCAGAATTCGAATTCGAAAGTTTACACGAGATAAGCAGATAATCCAGTGACGAGTGTGGGCTTGAGTTGTGGGGGAGGGATAATTTTTTATTTAGTAAAGTTTAAAGGCATCAAAATCTTAAACTTTTTATGGAAAGCTCAATGAAAGTAATTTTTGTTTTAATTGCCCTTTTTTTGATATGGGGAATTTATGGAGGTTATAAAACCAGAGATATGGGTTATACTTGTGATGTAGGAAGTCAAGGAGAATTTTGTTTATCATGGTACACTAATGCTATTGGAATGTTTGGAATTATCATGGAAGATTTTAGTAAAGAATTAGGTTATGGGGAAGAAGATAAAAAAATTGAAAAAGATACAAGAACTCCTGAAGAAAAATTAATTGAAGGGATAAATAATTGTCAACCAAATGGGATAGTGCTTTCTATTAGTTCTGATGGAGGGGTTTCTTGTGAAAGTAAAAATACAGAACATGGGAAGCAATTAATAGAAGAAGGTTATACTGTTTTAACTTCTGAGATTATTGAGACGATAAAAGATTGCATTAAAGAAGGAAATAATGTGATTATCTATCCAACAAGTATTATTTGTGAAGTATAAAATAGTAAAGGATTAGGAAATGAAATATTTATTTAATTGGCTAAGAAATCTTGGAAGAGATAGTTCTCCTAGGATAAATGAAATCGAATTTCAGCCTTCTTGGGATATTCGTTGCGAGATAATGGATTTATTGGAAAAAGAAGGTTATGACTTAAAAATTCGTTCTGGGAAAAGGGATATGAGTATAGTCGACTTTAATAGTTTAAAAAAATTGAATGAATTTTTAGAAGAATATAATCTTACAGCTGAAGAAATAAAGACTCATAAAATTTTAAATCCCCATACTGGGGAATTATTCGTTTATATTAAAATTTTATCAAACAATAAAAAAGATTTCAAAAAAAATCTTAAGAAGGCCTCACTCTCACTTTTCAAAAAAGGACAAATTGCGGTTTTCTATGTTCTTTAATCAAGGTGCCTCTCTTTTTCTTACTCTTAATTAAGCCTGATGTTAAAAGAGTAATATTTATATAAGTAATTCGTATTTATTTGTTATGGTAAGGGAGATAAACATATTAGGTAGTGGTGGAATGTTTGGACAACAAAATAAAAAGTTATCTTGCCCAAAGACAATAAGGGACCAATTAAGAGTCAAATACTGGAAAGGAAAATATAATGGAACCTGTTTTTGTTGTGGGCGACCATTAAGTTATGAACATGTTGAAGCTGGTCGTATTAAAGCAGGAGGGAAATATACCACACCTAACACAAGATTAATTTGTAAAACTTGTAATAGAGGTATGGGAAAGAAAAATTTGAAAGTGTATATGAAAAGAGAATTTCCAGACAGGTATGAAAAAGCATTTGGAAAAAATATTAAAAAAACAAAAGAGAAAGTAGTTAAGAAAAAGACAAAAAAACAAAGCACAAGACAACAAAATTCGATATTTGGTAATTGGTGATAAATGGAATATAAAGAAATATATAAGAAATGGTATTTTTGGGTGATTTTAATTTTTAGTATAATATCAACTATATCAAAAACAACAGATAATCTTCTTTATCCAGATATAATTTCTGTTATTAGTTCAATTAGTGGTTCTCTTGTTGGTAGTTTTTTTATTGCCTTTTTTTTATCAAATTTTATATATTGGTTATTTAATAAAAACAATAAAAAAGATGATAAATCAGGAATAAAAAGATATCTTTTAAAAAAATATAACCAATTAAAATATTTGTTAAATAATTAAATCTCTAGAAATTAATATTCCTCTTCCTTCTCAACTTTCTGCTCTGGGCGGAGGGATTTCTACTTTAAAGTTACGATAAAATAGAAAGTTTTATAAAATTTAATAATTAGATAGAATCATGAATGGATTAGTTCAACAAGTATTAGGGTCATTAGAAAAAAAACATGCTGTAGTGATTCAGGGAAGTTCTGGTATAGGAAAATCAGAAACTATGATGTTATTAAAGTGTTTACTTGAAAAAAAAGGAAAAAGACCAATTTATTTAGATATGAGAAGAATTAAAGATTCTTTTCAATTTCGAGGAGAGATATTAAATCAATTGGGAATTGAAGGAACTTCAAAAGAAAAGGTTTATTCTGAATTAGTTAAAGGAAATGTCCCTTTATTATTTGATGAATACTGGGCAGGAGCTGCTATTGCATCTTCTATTGTAAAATTCGCATATGATTCAGGAAATGATATTGTAGCTGTTGCAGGAAGTCCATTAGGAATGGAATTTGATGAATATATATTAAAATAGAACATTTTATTGGTTATAAATAATTAAATCTCTAGAAATTAATATTCCTCTTCTTTCTCAACTTTCTGTTCTGAAACAAAATATGCGTTGTTAGATTGTGTTTCTTTTATCTTACCTTCTTTTTCATATATTGCAGTTGTTGGAGGCAGGGCAAATTTCCCAACCACACCTATTTTGGAATAAAGTATGTAAGACAAAACTCTTGTTTCTCGTTCTTCTAATTTTTCGAAAACCCATTCTACTCTTTTGTTTTTCTCGTCCACTCTTGTTGGCGGTTCTCCTCCAAACCTTTCGTAGATTTTTGTTAATGCAGGAAGCTTGTCTATAATGCTAACTCTTTCAATGCATTTTTTAGCTTGCGCAAAGATAGTAATTTTTAATGCGAACTCGCCGCCCTTGGTTCTTACAAACGAGACTTTTTTTCTCAAGAGCAAATCTGTTGATGAATATTTTTTCGCCATAATAATTATTGTAATAATAAAAAAGATTGCTAAGAAAGGAAATAGCCAGTTTGTTTTGACAATGATTTCTAAGCTTTCCCCTGGTTTTATTTCTTTGCTCCAAGTATAAGATACAGTAAAACCTTTTCTTTGAACAACATCTGGTTCAGGACTGAAACTTGTGAACAGACGAGAGATAATATTTTTTTCTAAAATTGTTTGGGATTTTTCCATAATATTTCCTTTGTTGGTTTTGGTGATTATTTTTGTATTAATAATAAGGCCATAGTCTTTTTTTGTTGTTATCAAAAGATTTGATTCAGTAAATTCTATAGTTTCTTCTAATTCTATTTCTTCATCTTCTACATTTATTTCTGCATTTAATGTATAAAATCCTGCTATTAGTTTCTTAAAATCTTCTTTGTTTAATTGCACAGTAAAATCTTTTCTTGCGTTTGGACCGAGAGGAAATGTTTCTTCAAGATTGAAAAAAGCAGAAGTAACTTTTATGTTAATTTCTTCAAAATTAAAATTCACTTTATTATACAAATAAATTTCAATAGAGTTTGATTCTGAATCAATTGCTCCTGCTCCAATTTCAAAAGCATCTTTCAAATCTATTATTTTGAATGAAAGTTCTTGTGTTGTTTCTGAAGAGTCCTGTCCCTTGATAAAATAATTAAATGTATATTTTCCTCTTGTAGATAATTCTCCTATTGGGAAAATTTTTAACTCAATATTTTTTGTTTCCCCCTGATTTATTGGTGTTGTTCCAATAGGAAACATTTCAAAGCCCAACAAATTATAGAACTCAAAATTATCTGTTGCTCCCAAATTAGTTATTTTTAAATCAAAAATAGTTGAGTCTTTTAATCCAATAATCATCACTTCGTCTGAACTTTGCCTTTCAACTTTTAGGTTTATTGCTAAAATAGAAGGCAAAATTAAAAGTATTAATAATAAGGCTATTTTTTTCATGATAAAAAAAGACATGAATTCTATTTAAAGATTTCTGTAGTAAATTATCTCTTTCCCTCTAAAGTCAGATAAGCTTTTGTTTGGCTCAAGAATTCGTCACAATCTTCAAAAAGTTTATCTTCAAACTGGTCTATTCGTGATTTTATAACCCATTTTTCATAAATACTTCTTAGAAATTTTCTAAAGGCATCTTTTTCAAACTTTCCGTCATAATCTCTTATAAGGGTGCCTGCAACAGTAATTTTTATCTTACCCTTGTTTGTTTTTATTTTTGCCCCCCCTTGTTCTACTTCTACTTCTGCTAAGCCTATTATCTTAAAAACAACTTTTATTTCAAACTTGAAATAATCTGTAACCTTTTTTGTACCCTCCCATTCAATATCTATGTCTTTTACATTTCCTTTTAGGGTTTCTGCATATTTGCTTTCTAATACGTCTACGCCTGTTTCCTCTGTGAGCCAATCGTAACAAAATTTATAAGAATCTTGGAATGAGAAAATTCCTTTGGAGCTTATATTGCTTGAAAATATTTTTTCTTTTTCCACTTTAATTCCTCTTTATAGAAAGAATGAAATTCTATTTAAATAGTTTACTAAACAAAAGAACCAAGGTTCTTTTCCAAACTCGTCCATTGTGAAGCTGTTATGGATTTTTCCAATTTGTCACTTCCCAATAAACTCGCCCTTCCTGTTCCGGTAGGCGACTTTTTTATAACTCCCGACTTCGCACGAAGTTTCTTTCGGATTATACTTCTACCATACCACTGGCATACCGCCTCACTGCGTTTACTGTCTCGCTTCGCTCCCAGCACAAGCCCGGCATACCAAAGAAAATGGCACGAGAACCTGTTGCACAGGCGAGAACCTGCAAGCAGGTGACCCAACTTTGTTGGCCCTCGAAATCGCTCGCACTCACTGAAAGTTGCAATTAAGAAGAATTTTTGCAAGTTTCACAGACTAGAATTCCGTTGAATTTATGAAGGATGTTGTAGTTTCCGCATTCCTCACAAATTCCTTCACTTATCACGTCTCTTTTTTTTATTCTTTTTAATTTGTTTGTTTCTTCCCTGATTCTTGAGAACTCTTCCAGTTCGGGATAAATTTCTGGATTAAAATTTAAAATATCTCTGACTGTTATTAAACCTACAAGTTTATTTTCATGAATTACTGGAAGTTTCTTAAAATTTAATTTTTTCATCTTCTTTATAGCTTCTTCAATTGTATTCATAGGATTTATTTTAGCAATCTTTTTTGGAGAAATATCAATTGCTTTTATTGAAGATAATTCTTTTTGTGATTTTTTTATTAATGCCCATAAAATATCTCTATGAGAAATAAATCCTACAAGCTTTTTTTGTTCAACAATTAAAAGACATCCAACTTTTTTTTGTACCATTTTTTTGGCACAATCTAATAAATTAGAATATGGCTTTATAGTTATTGGGTCTCTTGTCATAATGTCAGAGACTAATCCTCTTCCCATGGTTTTAGATGATTCTACCACTTTTAAATTTTGCCTGATAAAAACCTATTTGTTTGATTACAATAATACTTAAATAAGCGGCTTTTGATTTTTATAGATGGAGAATTTTAATGACAGATAAGCCTGTAGTTTTAATGCCTGAGGATATTCAGAGGATAATGGGAAAAGATGCTCAGAGGAATAATATTTTTGCTGCGAAAATGATTTCAGATATTGTGAAAACGACTTTGGGTCCGAAGGGGATGGACAAGATGTTGGTTTCTCCGACAGGTGATATTGTTGTTACTAATGACGGTGTGACGATTTTAGAGGAGATGCAAATAGAACATCCTGCTGCAAAAATGATGGTTGATATTTCTAAGACACAAGATACAGAAGTTGGCGACGGGACCACTACTGTTGTGATGCTTGCTGGGAAACTTTTAGAAAATGCAGAAAAATTGTTAGACAAGAAGATTCATCCTACTGTTATTACAAAAGGCTATCGTATTGCTGCGGAAAAATGCCAGCAGATTTTGACTGAGATTTCGTTGAAGATTACTTCTGATGATTCTTCTGAGAACATAAATGAAGATGTGTTGAAACAAATTGCCATGACTTCTATGACTGGCAAGAGTGCAGAGGATTTGAAAGAAAAGTTCGCGGAAATTATTGTCAAGGCTGTGATACAGATTCAGAATAATGAAAAAATTAATTTAAATGATATTAAAATTGAGAAGTCAAAGAGCGAGAGTGTTAAAGATACTGAGTTGATTGCAGGAATTGTTTTGGACAAAGAGAAGGTTTCTGGGGATATGCCTTTTATTGTTAAAAATGCTAAGATTGCTTTGGTTGATTTTCCGCTGGAGTTAAAGAACCCTGAGATAGATACTAAAGTTTCTATTTCTTCTCCTGAGCAGTTGCAGAATTTTATTGTCCAAGAGGAAGAATCTATTAAGAACATGGTTTGGAAGGTTAAAGAATCTGGAGCAAATGTTATTTTTTGTCAGAAAGGGATTGATGATTTTGCGCAATACTTGTTATCAAAGGAAGGAATTTATGCGTGCCGAAGAGTTGCTAGAAGCGACATGGAAAAATTGTCGAAGGCAATTGGTGCAAAAATTGTGAGTAATCTTAGTGAGTTGAATTATTCTGTGTTAGGGGGTTCTGAAGTTGTTGAAGAAGTTAAATATGGGGAAGAGTCTTTGACTTATATACGGGGGTGTGAGAACCCAAAAGCATTGACTATTTTGATTCACGGCGGGACAGACCACATTATTGATGAAATTGAAAGAGCAATTAAAGATGGGTTGGGTGTTGTTGCGTCGTCTTTGAAAACTGGTTTGATTGTTCCTGGTGGGGGTGCAATTGAAATTGAGCTTGCTCGGAGATTGAGGCATTTTGGGCAGTCTCTTACTGGAAGGGAACAACTTGCAGTTGAGGAATTTGCATCTGCTTTGGAATTTATACCGACGACACTTGCAGAAAATGCAGGTATGGACCCGATTGATATTTTAACTGAATTGAGGTCAAGGCACGACGCTGGGGAAAAAAATGCAGGATTAAATTTGTTTACTAATAAAATTGATAATGTTTTAGAAGCGAGAATTATTGAGCCATATAAGATTAAGAGCCAAGCAATTAATTCTGCTTCAGAAGTTGCGATTATGATTTTGAGAATAGATGATGTTATTGCTTCTTCAGGTAAAGGTGGCATGAATTCTATGACAGGTGGAATGCCTGGGATGGGAGAGTATTGAAATGAAAACTTATTTGAAAGGAGGTAAAAAAATAAGATGGAGAATGATATAAGACCAACAGATTGTGACTATGCGGAGAGTACAGTATTTTTAACTTATGAAGAAGATAGAGGGGGTTTATCTAAGATTGATTGTCATAACCTTGAGAAAATTCCTGGTGAGAAGGTTACATATAATTGTGGAAGTGAAATAAATGATAAAAGGAGATGCATACAAGGGGAAAGGAGAATAGTGGATAGTGGAGATTTATTGAGATTTCTTTAATTAACCCAAGATAGCATACAACACACAACCAATTATTATAAAAGCAGCGACAATGTTTTTCCAATTGATTTTTTCTTTTAGGAATTTCCAAGCAAATAAATAAACAAATATTGGGCCGAGCATTATCATTAGAGTTGTGAAAATTACGCCAAGTTTTAGGAAACCATAATAAATTATTACTCTATAAAAAGTCCAGATAAATCCTAATGCGAAAATTTCTAATTTTATTTTTTTGTTTAGTTTGCTGAAATCTGGTTTGAATGCGATGAAACTGATTAAGAAAATTGATGCGCATCTAAAGAAGTAAAAAGTTGTAGGAGAATAGAAGTCGAGAATTAGTCTTGTTGTGATTAATTCAAGTGCGAAGAAGAAGCTTCCAATAATCGCTGCAATGAAATATTTGTTTAATTTAAAGTGGTGTTTTTTTATGTGTGATAAAATTATTGCGGCGCTAGCAATTAATGCGGGAATAATTATCTTTATATTTCGTTCAAACATGGTTTCGCTTATTAGATAACTGAAAATAATTGCGAGCAAGATAACAAATAATGGTTCGAGGATTTTTGCAGGTTCGAGGTTATTTAATTTTTCCCCTTTCATTGAATAAAAAGTAAATATGTTTGAAATAAACGAAAAGATAACTATCAATGAAAAAATAAATATATTTATTGGTTCAAATGCTTGGGTATCAAGTTTCCAGAAAAAATAAATAAACGGCAAAAGTGCTAAAGTAATTGCGAGGAATTCTGCTGACTGAAAAAGCTTGATGTTTATTTTTCTTTTTTTTAAAATTGTTTTTTGCATTACAAACCCTGTTGCTAATGCAACTGCTCCTAAGATTGGAAAATAAAAAACCATTCAAAATAACCTAAGCGGTTTTTTTGGATAACTCGTCCATTGTAAAGCCGTTATGGATTTCTCCAATTTGTCGCTTCCCAATAAACTCACCCTTCCTGTTCCGCTCGTACCCACAAGGGGTATAAACGATTTCTTAAAGAGCCTTTGATTGAAATCGCGTAAGTAGTTCACCTCCATTTAATTTTTAGAGAAAGATAGTTTAAAAGATTTGGGGAAATGCGCGAGCCGGGAAGCTCCTGACCCCGCACGAAGTTTCTCTTGGATTATACTTTCATTCGAAACTGAAATTTCGGATGAATGAAAATTTTCAATTTACTTCTACCACGAAGTTACTCGTCGAACCCTCGGGTTCTCATCCCATTATGCGCGAGCCGGGATTCGAACCCGGGTCACATCGTTTTTGCTTTTGTGGTCTCCCTCGAGGGCACTTAAAAAATCCACCCCTCTAAATCAATGGCAACGACATATACTAACCACTATACTACTCACGCATTAATATTTGAATTATGCAATATTTATAAAGATTAATATTCTAATATCGTTAAGATTTTATATCAAATAAAATCAATGAAAGGAGGTGTAAAATGTGGTACAAAAAAACAGCATTTATTTTGGCAAACATCGGTGCGATTAACTGGGGACTTATTGGTGCTTTTGACTGGAACTTAGTTAATGCGATTTTAGGAAGTGTTGCCTGGTTGGAAACTGCGGTGTATGTAATTGTAGGACTTTGTGGTCTTTACGCTTTATACGAAGTTTTCAAATAAATCGATAATTTTTTCTTTTTCTTTTTTTTTTAAACATTAATTTTAAAAATCAAGTTCTTTTCTATTTTTATATTGGTCCTATAATCCAAAGTAAATTCTCATGGAATTTTCATTCGTGTGAAATTTCAATTTCTAACGAATGGCTAAGATACCACAGGCATACCGCCTCACTGCGTTCCCGGCACGAGAATACCGCCTCGCCAAGAAGGCTCCCGGCATACCAAAGAAAATGGCACGAGAACCTGTTGCACAGGCAAGACCTGCAAGCAGGTGACCCAACTTCGTTGGCCTTCCGCAAGGGATGACTCGACTAAGTCGACCCTCAATTCTTTTACACCGATTAGGAACAATTTGAAAACAAATAATTTAAAAGTATTAAATTTATTATTAAATCATAAGGTCCTATAGTCCAGTGGTTAAGACAATTCGTTTACACCGAATAGACAGCAGTTCGATTCTGCTTAGGACCATTATTAACAAAAACATTTAAAAGCAAGTTCGTTCTTTTTCAGTTATGACAGATCAAGATATTCCTGAAATGAATCTTGATAGAAAATACTCTACTAAAATTCCTAATGCTGAAAACCCTGAAAAAATAAAAAAAGATGTTGAGAAAACTAAGAAAGAACTTGAAAAGTTAAAGTCATTTATTGTTAAGAAATATCCTTTTACAAAGTCGTTGAGTATTCTTCCACCGCAGGCAATTAAGAAATTTGTTGAAGAAGAAGAGATTCCTAAGGAAACAGAAAAGTATATGCAACTTTATATGATTGTTCCTGAGGAAAAAGTTAAAGAAATTCCAAAGATGACTCAGGAAATTGTGAAGCAGATTGAATCTTTGAATACTCTAAAGGGTACGAGAGAAAATAAGAAGAAAATTTGGATTCAGATTAAAACTCCTGTTAATATTTGGGAAATGTGTTTGGATTCAAAGTTTGATTTGGCTGGTGCAATTGCAATGTCATTTCCGCTTTATGATAAGGGATTTTTAGGTGGATTAAGAATTGTTGAAATTCACAAGTCTTTAGTTTTACAGAAGTTTGAAAAATATGTTGTTAGTTATATTTTTACAGGAAGTTTTATTCGTGGCGAGGCGTCGCCTGATTCCGATGTTGATGTTGCGATAATTATTAATGATACTGATGTTAAGAGGATGCCGAGGGTTGAGTTGAGAGATAGATTAAGAAGTATAATTTATCAGTATGTGACTGAGGCCGCTGCTTTGGCTGGTGTTAAAAATACTTTGCATATTCAAACTTATCTTTTGACTGAGTTTTGGGACGCTGTTAAGGATGCCTCGCCTGTTATTTTTACTTTTATTAGAGATGGAATTCCAATTTATGATAGACAGACCTTTATGCCGTGGAAGGCTTTGTTAAAGATGGGTAAGTTAAGACCTTCGCCAGAATCAATCGATATGTTTATGAAAACTGCAGAAAAAGCAAAAGAGATGGCTAATCGAAGATTGGTAGAGGCAATGATTGATGTTTATTATGGAGTGTTGAATCCGTCGCAGGCGTTGGTTATGTTGTATGGGCTTCCTCCTCCGACACATAAAGAGACAGTTACAATAATGGAAGATATTTTTGTGAAGAAAGAAAAAATGATTAAGAAGTCTGATATGGAAATTTTAGTTAAGGCGGTTAAATTGTTCAAAGAGTATGAACATGATACAAAGTTTAAGATTTCAGGTAAGGAGATTGATGAGTTAGTTAAGAAGACAGATGCTTATTTGAAAGTGTTGAAGGAGTTAAGAAAGAGGATTGAAAAGAGGTATCAGGAAAAAACAATTACACAAATTTATGAGGATGTTTTTGGTTTGTTAAAGGCAGCGATTGGGAAGAAGGCGCAGGCAGTTTTAATTAATGAGTTTGAGAAAGATTTTGTGAAGAAAGGGAAGTTTACTATTCAGCACTTGAGGATTTTGAAAGATGTTGTGAAAGCACGTGCTGATTTTAAAAAAGGAAAATTGAACTCGCACAAAGTTGAAGAGGCAAGAAAGAACGCGAGTATTTTAATTAATGAGTTGATTGAATATAATCAACGGTGTGAATTGGCTAAGAAGAAAAAATAGTTTATTCTTCATTCTTGGATTAATTCTTTTCAAGAAAATTTTAAAGAGTAAGAACAAAGTTCTTTCACTAAAAAGTTTTGCTCTGCAAAACTTTTTAAACCAATTTCCCAATTAATTCTTATGGCAAGAGTGAATTCTAAAGGATTCTCACTCATTCGCTTACAGGAGTAATCAAATGAAAGGAAAAGTAATTCAATTCAGACGTGGAAGACACACAATTAAAGAAAGGCATTTTTTAATTGAGATAGAAGCAAGTAAAAATCGAAAAGATGCAGAGAAGTTTGTTGGGAAGGAAGTTGTGTGGAAGTCGCCTGCTGGAAAAATAATTACTGGAAAAGTTTCAAGTGCCCATGGAAATAATGGTGTTGTTCGTGCAATTTTTGAAAAAGGTTTGCCTGGTCAAGCTGTTACGACGGAGGTGGAGATAAAATGAGTGGCTGGTGTGGATTAACAAATATCTGTGATTATTATAAACGAGATCAAGAAGCAGTTGATGAATTAGAAAGAAAATATGGGAAAGATAATTTAGTTTATAAAATTGTATATAAAAAATTAGAACAAGATTGTAATCACAATCATTTAAAATGTGGAAAGCTCAAAGAGCTTTTAAATATAAAATTATAAAATGGCAAGTTTAAGAAAAGCAACAGCATATTCTAAAAAGAAAGTTGTTCCATTTACTCGGGTTAGTAAGCGAAGGCAGAAGTCATATATTAAAACAGTTCCTCCTCAAAAGATTGTGAAGTTTGATATGGGAAAAAGATCTCTTCTTCAAAATGGAAAATTACCTCATCAGCTTACTTTAGTTTCGACAGAGAAAGTTCAAATTAGACACAATGCATTAGAAGCTTGCAGACAGTTTATTAATAAGAAATTGGATAATGAATTGGCAGGACAATATTTTTTTAAGATTATTCCATTTCCACATCATATTCAAAGAGAGAATAAAATGCTTACTGGGGCTGGAGCAGATAGAATGCAGACAGGTATGCAGTTATCATATGGCAAGGCGTCGGGAAAAGCAGCGATTTTGAAAGCGAACTCAAAGATTTTTTTTGTCGCTGTTCCAAATGAAAAAGCAATCTTATTTACAAGAAAAATATTCAAACAGATTAAATCTAAACTTCCGGGCAATACAAGGGTTTTGTATGAGAAAGTAACATTTTAGATGTTTCATGCTTCCCTCTTAAGTTCGGGAAAGGTTTAATTCTATAGTAGTTACAGATAGAAAGGTTTATAAAGTTTAAAGGTTTAGTGAAATTAATAAAATGACAAAAGAAATATCACTTGAAGAGCAAAGAGAAAAAAATAGAGTTACAAATGTTAAAACTACTCTTGAATCTAAATTAATTCAATCTGCAATTGGTGGAAATGAAGTTAAGGCAAATCCATATCTTTATGGACAACTTGGGTTATCTGGTGGTGAACAAACATATGTTGATGCTATGAGAGGAGAGGATGCAAATAAAGTAAGAGCTAACCTCTATAAAGAAAAACAAACAGAAAGACAGGAATTAGGAATTGCTGAAGAAGCTCCTTATGCTACAAATTATGATGTTGTCGCAAAATTAAAAAAACAACTTGGTGAAGTTCAAATGATTGCAAAGATTAGTGAATTAGAAAAATACGCTAAATCTGCTGGAGCAGAATTGGATTTTGAAGTTCCAGAAGATTTGAAAAATTATTCTCAAGAAGAACTATATAGAAAAGCTGTTAATGAAGAAGGAAAAATTGACATTAAAAAATTAGATGATAAAGAAAGAGATGCATTACAAATGCAGCAAGTTCTTACACAATCTTATGAAAGAGCTATTGGATTGAGAGCAGCTCAAACAAATTATTTTGCGGATTTAAGTTCTGTAGGTAAACAAATATCTGATAAGTATAATAAAGAAAAATCAAATTAAATTACTAATTCCTTAACTAATTTTGCCATAACTTCTAAAAATTCTTCTGTTCTATCTTGCCATTCATCTATGTGAGCACCTTTTAAATCGCGAGTTCTGCCATGAGAAATTTCCTTATGAAGAATTAGTAAATCTCTGTACCAAATAACATATTTCATTTTTAATTTTCTAGTATTAACAAAAGTTTCCTTTAATTCTGAAGCAATATGTTCTGGTGAAGTAGGAGTGGTTTTTGCTGCAATAAGTGCGGCGTGTGAAGAATCAACCATTGCCCAATATAAACCTTCTATTGCATTTAATTCTGCTGTCTTGCTCCGAGAAAGATGCATTGGAGCCCTTTGAAGACAACTATAAATTGCTTCAGGGGTGGCTTTTATTTTTCCTCTTATTAATAAATATTTTAAAGGTTCAAAAAATCCCGCAATATCAATTAATGATTTTCCTTGCCTTAAAATATTAAGGATGATTGGGTCTCCTCTCATTAAATCTTCCCACCAGGTACTTAGCTTAACTGTATTAATATGAATTGCTTTTTTATATGGATTTTTCTTTAGTATTTTTTCAAGTTCTTGTCTGTACCAAGCAATTAATTTTTGGTCCCAATTTATTGAAACATCGTCGATTAAAATTACTATATCAATGTCAGAATCGGAATTTGAAGTTTGTTTCACTGTTGAACCAAAAAGAATAATTGACTTTATTATCCTATCAAAAACTTTGTAAGACTTTACTGCAAAATCCATTGCAATATCTTGATTTGTTTTTAGTTCTATTGAAGGAATATTTTCTTTAGAAACTTTTTTTCTTTTAGAATGTTTCTTAGTTTTATTTTTTTTAATTGGCTTAACCTTCTTGTAAGTTTTCTTTTTAGAACTTATTTTTTTCTTTACCATCTTTCTTTTAAGTATAGTAGTAAAATTTTATTTATAAATTTACCTTATTTATTCCATTCCTCTTCCAGACATTCTTGAACCTTGTGCTCCTGGTATTTGTCCACCGAGTTCTGTTGGTAAGGAAGCCATTGAGAACCCAGAACCTTGCATATTATAATGAACTGAAGGGAGCATTGAGCCATAACCTGAATAATAATCTTGTTGGAATCCTAATGCCTGGTTCCAATAAGGACCTACACCGTCGCTGTAAATTGGAGAACCCATAGCTTCAAAACTTTCTTGAACAGGAGGACTTTTGAAATGCTGCCACCAATGCGCTGCTTCAATTACTTTTTTTGCTTCAAAACCTTTCTTACCAAGTTTTTCCATAATTTCTTTTGTTGGTACGTTTCCCATTCCCATTGGCAACTCTGTATGTTCAAAACCAAAATTATCAGAAAGATGAACATGCTTTAGATAAGGTGCAATTTTTTCTGTTTCTTTTATAATATCTTTATCTTCAAACCCTTGCTTTCTAATCATATTAATATGACCAACATCCCATGTAACACCAATTAATTTTTCTGCTTGTTTTTCTGCGTCTGATTTAGAAAGTTTTCCAGACTCAACAGCCTTTTCTACAAATTGTTTTCTAGAAGCTTCAGCAAGGTTTTTCAAATCTTCTCCAGTGCTTAATGCAAAACCTGCAGGAGGATTTTCAATACTTATAATTGGCGCACTTTCTTTAAATTTATTCCAAGATTCAAAAGCAGCATTACCGAAAGTTTTTGATGCTTGTTCTACTGCAAATTGTTCTACAGGCACATTCATTACTGGTGCCATTCCACGAGTATCTTTCATTTTAATTAATAAACTATGTAATGCTTCTGATTGTGAATTAGGATCTAAGGAATCTTTTGACAAATCTTTTGTAAATTCTTTAGAAAATTGTTCTAATGCTTTTTGTTGGTCTTTATTTCCATATTTGTATGCCTTATGAAATAGAGCATTTACTTGTTGTCTAGTATCTTGAAGATATGTTTCGGCATTTTGATAATGACGATATGCTTGTTTTTGAGTAGGAGTAAGATTATTTGGGTGAAATTTTTCACTATTAAGTGCAGGAAGGAGATCTGCGATTTGGATTTCATTTTGTTGTAGAATTTCATCTGCTCTTTCTTTATTAAAAATTAATTGAGAAATTGAATTATCCCATTCTGTTGCATTTAGATTTTTAACCCTCCACTCAGGAGTTATTTTTTCTCCTTTTTCAAGTGGAACTGATTTGAAAATTTTTTCACGAGGAATACTGCCTTCTTTGTATTCCTGAATTTCTTTTTTTGTTAGGTCTTCTCTAGGAATTTCTGAGCCAGGATAATGCATTTTTTCTTGTTCAAGAGGAGCTAATCTTCCTGATTCGCGGTTTACTACAATTAATCTTTTTGCTTCTCCTTTTTCCTTTTCTCCTGGAATTTGCTTGTATTCTGTTCCAGGTATTCCTTCTGAAGAATGAAAATTTACAAGGATATTTCCTTTTGGATCAAGTTCATGGCTTCTATTAATTGTTTCAATTATTTTTCTTTCAGAACTTTCTCTGTTTAATTCACTGAAACCTTGTTGAGAAATTCCTGTTGTATCAATAACTGGTCCGTGCATTGAAACTTCTATTCCAGTTAATGCTTTTAATCGTCTAACTTCTTCCATTTGTTGTTTTGGAATTTGGTCAATCATGTCGGGGGAAACAACTTCAATTTCTATGTGCTTTACACCTGTTGATAATTTTGAAGAAACTTCTTGGAGAATATTCGCACTACGAGGATCTGTTGTAAGTCCCATGCTTCCTGCTGTTGCTTCAGTATTGTATGGCGTGAAACTAGAATATCCTCCTTGATAAATATTGCTAATTGTATAATCACCTTTTTCTGCCATAATTAAATTAGTAAAAGATTATTTATTAATGTTCTTATTTTATAATGTAATCTGATTTCTTTTTTTCTACTTCTTGAATTTTTGTTTCAAAAGGATTTTCTCTTCCGACTTTTTCCATGTCAACTCTTTGCGCATCTTGATATTTTTCTTGCATTGGAGAATCAGTTTGTTCAACAGAATGCACAAATCCTGCTTCTTTAACTTGGGGTTGATTAATATCTCTTCCGACTTTTGTTATGTCGAGTTCTTCTAAGTTTTGTCCTACTGAAGAAACATCTCCTTGATATTTTGGTTCATCTTCTTTTACTTGAGCATCATATCTAAAAGCACCATCATCCTCTTGCACATTTGTGCCTGTTCCTGTAGAAAAAAATCTTCCGCCTAATTCTTGCGTCCCTGCAATTTCTTCTAAAATAGGTGCAGATGATTCTGTTTGCAAAAATTCTCTGAACTGGTTTTTGTCAATATTAGTTTTAAGTTCTTCTGGTTCTTCACCAACTTCTTCAATGATTTCCTTAAGTTTTTTTTCATCAATTAATTCTTCTAATTCAGAATCTTCTTGTTTTTCAGATTTATCACTTTTCTTTTTCATGACTTAAAGAGGTTATAGAAATATATAAAGTTTCTTAAAGATAAATTTTTCTAAGTATAACTAGCCATCCCATGTGCTTTTTTGTAAACATCAAAGATTGTGAAAACATCTTCAATTGCTCTTGATGCTGCGAAAAACCTGAGATGAGTTTTTTCAATCCAGTCATCTGGCTTAACTGACTTGTCTTTGTTTTCTTCTTTTTCTTTTTCTGATTTGCTCGTGCCCTTTATAATATCTTCTTTATCATAATGTCCAACTAAAGCTAAGAAAGGATTTGATTGGTCTTTTGGTTTTTTTGGTTTTTCTTCCTTTTCTTTTTCTTCCAGGAAAAAATTAATTTCCCCTTGCAAATTGTCCAAGCTTTCTGATGTTGAACCTTCGATTAGTTTAAGAACATCTCCTACATCTGATTTGTCTAGTTCACGATTTATTTTATCTAATTCTTCTTTGTTTAATGCATATGCCTTGAAGGTAACTTCTGCTCTTCCTCCAAAAGCATAGTCACCTCGTTGTGCTACTCTTTGTGGTATTCCTCTGAACTTAAAATCAATTAAGACACAGCTGTAATAATCTCTTTTTGTTTTTAATTTTTGGAAGTCTGTTGGAAAATCGCCTGCAATTGCTGACTTTTTCACATTAATTTTATCTTTTCCTAATAGAGTTAATTCTAATAAAATTGTATTAAATGTTTTTACCAGAGATGGTTCTCTTCCGCCTTCTTTCATTTCAAGTTGCTGTGCAGCTTTTAGATAAGGTTTTGCCCATCGCGAATAAAGCTTTAATGAATTAACTTGACTACCTAAATAAGTTCGTTCTAGATCATATCTTTTTTTTAATTCCACTTCAGATTGTGTGAGCCAAATATTAAATTCATATATTCTTGAAGAAACAATTCTTTTTACCCTGTCGTTTAAATCAAGTTTTTCGGCTTCTTTTTCGTTATTTGCCACTAAAAATGCGTCGAGCAAAGTTTGAAATCCTGCTTGTCCAAGAGCCATGGCTTTTACACTTGAGTTCCCTTTTTGTAGGTCTACTTTGTCCAACCAAATTTGTTTTAGACTTTGTTTTGCAGCTGAGCTCTTATTTTTATTTTCTGATTTTAAATCATCATAATTTTGTAATCTTATTTTGAATTCTTTCAAGTCATAAATAATATTCAAAACGCTTCTTAGAATTGTATTTACTTGTGCAAGCATGTTTTGTCCTTGCTGCTGCATATGTGTTGCTCTTCCTTGGAGTTCACCAAAATGCCCTGAGCCAGGAGAAGATGTAAAATTGTCGACTAATTTTTCTACTGAAAGCCCTATCTCATCCATGAAATTTAATATCCAAAAATAAACAGGTTCTAAAGTTTCTGTCGAGGAATCATAAACTATTTTGTGTTCTATTTCAGGTTCACCTTTTTTCTTGTAATAAGGACTCACCTTCTTTATTATTTCATCAATTTCCCCCATGTTTTAATCAAGAGAATTGTGTTTAAAAAATGTTTCATCAGTTAAATTTAAATAAATGAGAAATCTTTATTTCTTATGAAATTTTTTAAAAGAGAAAATAGAGTTCTTGATTTGACTAAAAGATATAAGAAACAACAAGCGCGTGCTGAAGAAATGAAACCACCACAGGCGTACCCCGAAACATTTCCTACGGAAATGTCTACTGAGGGCAAGGATATGCAGGAATCAGATTCTTCTAGCGCGGGAGGGCTTGGGTTTTTTGGTGCGATTGGGAATACTGTTTCTCAAAATGCCACAGGCACGGCGTCTGAGAATGAAGACTCATATGTAGATATTTCTTCTGGAGTTGATGATAAAAGAAGAAAACTTGCAAAGAGATTAATGGAGATGACAAATAAAATTGAGGAATTGTCAAATCAGATTTATCATCTTCAGCAACGAATAGAAGTTTTGGAAAAGAAAGGTGGGGTTGCTGGTTATTAATTATTTCTTTTGAATGGTTAATGGAGAAGGAAATTCTCCTTATCTTATTACTCCTAATGAACAAGTTCCTATTTACTCCATAAGAAATATTCCTAGAAAAGTTAATCAAATAAATAGAGAAAGATATTTTAAAGAAGATTAAATTTATTAACCTATTTCTCTTTTTGTTTTTATGAATAAAAAAGATTTGGTGAAAAAAACCCGCGCCTATGCTTTGAAAAATGCAATTGTTTATAGTGGTAAGGCACAACAAGGAGCAGTTATCTCTGCTTTGTTTAATGAAGGTTTGAAAAAGCAAGATGTTAAAAAATATATTAAAAAGATTTCTGAGATAGTTAAAAAAATTAATTCTTTAAGTTTGGATGAGCAGAAAAAAGAGTTTGGAAAATTAGAAGGAGAAGTTTCAAAGAGAAAAGTTCGTGAGGGTTTGCCTGAACTTCCTAATGCAAAAAAAGGAAAGGTTGTGATGCGAATTGCACCGTCGCCGTCTGGAGCGTTTCATATTGGGCATGCGATGACTGCTTGCATTTCTTTTAATTTTGTTATGAAATACGGAGGAAAGTTTTATGTTAGAATAGAAGATACAAACCCGGATAATATTTATACAAAGGCTTACAAATTGATTGAGCAGGATTCTAAATGGCTTTTTAACAACAAGGCAAAAATTGTGATTCAGTCTGGGAGAATGGAAATTTATTATAAGTATGCTAAAAAATTTATTGAAAAAAAAGCAGCGTATATTTGTACTTGTTCTGGTGATAAATTTAGAGAATATTCAAAAGAAAAGAAAAATTGTCCTTGCCGAAAATTAAGTGTTAAAGAAAATTTAGAAAGATGGGAAAACATGATTTCTAAAAAAGGCTACAAACCTGGCGAGGCTGTTTTGAGATTTAAATCTAATATGAAACACAAGAATCCTGCGATGAGGGATTTTCCTTTGGCGAGAATTAATTTAACACTACATCCATTACAAAAAAAGAAATATCGTGTTTGGCCGTTAATGAATTTGGCTGTGGCGGTTGATGATATTGAAATGAAGATGACTCATATTATCAGAGCAAAGGAACATAGGGACAATTCTGAGAGACAGAAAATGATTTATAATGTTTTGAAAAAGAAATTTCCGTGGACTGGTTTTTTAGGACGATGGAAGTTTAAAGATATGGAATTGTCTTCGAGGAAATTTACAGAAGGAATTAAAGAAGGTAAATATTCTGGGTGGGGTGATGAAAGATTGCCGACGATTCAAGCATTGAAGAAAAAAGGTTACAAGCCGTCGGCATTTTGGAAATTTTCAGAAAATATTGGTTTGTCAGAATCAGACAAAACTATTGATAAAGATGAGTATTTCAAACTTTTAAATAGTTTTAATAAAAATTAGAAATGTTTAAAAAGATTAATCTCTAATTTAAATTATTGAAAGGAGGTATAATAATGTATAAAAATAAACGAGGTATGTCTGCAATTGTTACCATGTTGATTATAGTTGCTCTATCTTTAGTCGCTATAGGAGTAGTATGGTATGTCATTCAAAATCTTATTTCTAATACTGAAGACACAGTAACTCAAGGTTCTGATGATCTATTTACTGATTGTCCAACAGCTGATGTTACTGATGAAACTGATTCAGGTGAGATTTGTGTCGAGGGTGAAGAAATTAGAATAATTGGTGGAGAATACTGTTGTATTGTATAAATCTAATAATTTAAATTTTTATTTTTTAATTACTATTTTAAAACTTAGATTGAATCCTCAAAGGTAAAATTTAAAAACCCTTCTTGATAAATATTTTTATGATTGCTAAAATTAGGAACTGTCCCCATCACTGGAAGTAAGAATTTTTTTAGCTGTGCTTGCGAGGACACCTATTGGTTTCCTAAACTCCCGACTTCGCTCAGAATTAATTTCTATTTTGTCTTTCGCGAAATCGCTCGACTTAACCTTCCATTTAAATTACTGCTTAAGACTGATTCTCAAAAACCTTATAAATTAAGTTCTTCTCTATTAAATTATGGTGGATGTTGCGTAATGGTAGCGCGTGTGGTTGTGGTCCGCAAAGTCTGGGTTCAACTCCCGGCTTCCACCCTTCAAAGGAGGAGAAAATGAATATTTTATTTGTTTGTAAACACAATGTATTTAGAAGCAAGATAGCCGAAGCTTATTTTAAGAAAGTGAATAAAAACAAGAACATCAATGTTAGTAGTGCGGGAATTATCAAATCAGATATTTTGACTAAAACTGAAAAAAGGATAGTTAAGTTTCAGAGAGAAACTGCGAGAGAGTTTGGAATAGAAGTTAAAGATGGTTCAAAATCAATGAGTATTAGCTTGCTGAACAAACAAGATATAATAATTATTGTAGCGAATGACGTCCCAAAAAAAATATTCAACAACAAGTTTTATTTGAAACAAAATCTAAAAGTAGTTGTATGGAAGATTTTTGATGTAAAAAAAGAAGAAGACTATAAAGAGGTAGTTAAAAAATCTATCAAGGTAATCATGAAAAAAATAGACAAACTTGTGGAGGAATTAAAATGAAAACTAATATTGTAAAAGGATTTAGAGATTATACTGGCAAAGATGCTGAAAAATTTTCAGTGATTAATGAACTTGTTCGAAGAACTTTTGAGCAGTATAATTTTGAGCGGGTTAGAACACCAATAATTGAGTCAGAGGAATTTGTTAAAGGAGATAATCCTAATGACGAGGCTGTTTCTGATATTTACAGGTTGCAAGATAAGGGAAAGAGAAAATTGGCTTTGAGGTATGAGTTCACTTTTCAATTAAAGCGAATTGCGAAAGAGAAAAAATTACCTTACAAAAGATTTCAGATTGGGCCTGTTTTTCGGGACGAGCCTGTAACTGGGAATCGGCTAAGACAATTTACTCAATGTGATATTGATGTGGTTGGTTCAAATACAAAAAACGAAGCAGAAATTTTAGCTATGACAAAGGAGATTTTTGATAAGTTGAAAATTAAGTCTATTGTTTATATAAATAATCGGAAATTATTGAATGAGATTTTAGATGGACAAGGGATAAGGAAAAAAGAAGAAGTTATTAGAGAAATAGATAAACTGGATAAGTTGCCAGAGAAAGAAATTAAAACAAACTTGAAAAAGTTTGGTGCTGAGAAAGTTTTGGATGTTTTTAAAAAACCTGAGAAATTTTTTGAGAAGTATAAATTTTATTCTGAAATTAAAGAATTAAAAGAGGCTTGTGCGAGGTATGGTTTGAAAGTTGTTTTTTCTCCTTTTTTAGCAAGAGGACTTTCGTATTACAATAGCAGTATTTTTGAAATCAAAGGGGAAGGAATAAGAGAGACAATTTGCGGAGGAGGGTCATACATGGTTGACAAAACTCAAGCAACAGGGATTTCTTTTAGTATTGAAAGATTGATTACTATAACAAATATGGTTATTGATATTGACAAAATTTTAGTTATTTCTCTTGGAAAAGATAAAGAGGCAATTAAACTTGCAGATAAACTCAGGAAACAAGGCAAGAATGTTTCTGTTTATTTTGGAAAGCCGTCAAAGGCATTGGAGTATGCAAATTACTATGGAATTAAAAAAGTTATTTTTGTTGGTGCGCAAGAAGTTAAAACAAAAAAATTTAAGATTAAGTTTATGAAGACAGGCAGGGAAAGTTTGTTGAAAATTAAATCTTAATTTCCATTCCCCAAGAATGATTTTCTCCAGAGATTTTTTGGCTTTTGATTTTTAACGGTTTCTTAAACAAAGGACAATCTAAAACAAATGTTTCGAATTCCCCTCCCTCACCTGCAGGATGAACTTTGTATTTTTTTTGAAGTTCTTTTACTTCTTGAATAAATTTTTTGTCTATTTCTCTTTCTAACCAAGATTTGTCAAGAGGATAAGCTGCGACTGCAGTTATTATAATTTTGAATTTGTTTTTGATTAGTTCTTCTAAATATTTAATTTCGTTTTTATGCCATAGAGGATTAAAACATTTTAGATTTAATTTGTCACAAATTTTTTGAATCCTTGATTTTTGATATTTAGAATATAAAGCGCCAGTTATAATTGCTTTAATTTGATATTTATCTTTTACTTTTTTTATAACATTTTCTAAGTCTTTTAACTCTTCTTCCTTCTTACCTTTTGTCTTTTTTATGAGCAGTGGAATTTCCATAACTTCTGCTTGTTTTTTTACCTTTTTTATCGAAGGTGTATGAAACATATAACTTTCTTTGTTCTTTGAAAAAATAGAAATCAAACAAGAAAGTTCATAACCTTTCTTTTTTGCTAAATATGCTGAATAGCAAGAGTCTTTTCCACCTGAAAATAATACTGCGGCTTTCATAGAAAAAATAAAGAAAAGAAGTTTTTAAGATTTATTCTCCTAAAGGATTCTCAAATTTTTCGTTAATTTCTTGTAATCTTTGTTTTTGTTCTTCGTCAAGTTTTTCGATTTCTTCTTCTATTTCGTGTTTTAAATCTGCAAATGGATCTGGGTTGTGTTTGAAATAAGTTTTTTTTAGCCAGAGATGGATCTCTTCAAAATGTCCATTTTGTTCAAGCCAAATTTTTTTTTGATTTTCTAAATGTAATATTGGAGAAAAACAAGCGATTCTTTCTTCTTTGCTTGTTCCTATAAATTCAGTAAATGAGATTTTTTTCTTTTCTTTATCTTCTCCAAGATGTCTTAATAGATTTTCATAGATTTGTTTTATTTTATCTTGGATGTTAATCTTCCTTTTTGGTAGAGAAATTCCTGTTTCCCTTAAGGCGTTTTTGTTAATTATTTCTTTTTTAATTCTTCTGTTTTCAGTTGTGATTGCCTTGTTTAATGAATTGATTAATTCTTTTAATGTGACTTTTTTGTAACGTGGAATTGGACTTCGTGGAACAAGTTCTGGAATTTCTTCGTCAAGTTCAATTCTTTCTAGGACGTGTTTCTTTTTTTCTTTTTTTCCAAAGAGGATTTCGTCTATGCTTTTTATGTGAGTGTTTAACAAAATTTCTGATTTGATTCTCAGAAGAAGTGCAGCCGCTAAAAGGACTTTACTTGAAACGAAAAAATCTGCTTCTTCAAGTCGTTCTATTTTTTGAAGATATTTTTCTGTTAAAATTGTTATGTTTATATCCCAAGGGTCGAGCTGATCTGTGTTGATTAGATCATAGATAATTTCTTGCCAACCGATTTCTCTGTTAAATAAAATGTCGTGGATTTGTTGTTGTTTGACCCCTGCCTCTTTTTTCATAAATCAAAGAAGAGATTTTGTTTTATAATTGTTTTGTGAGGAAGATTTTAGTTTGTAGTGCCTAATAATTAGTGTAAGTAGTGCCTAATTTTTAATGGTGTCTTTTACAGAAGTAATTCCAATTACTACTATAAACTAATTTCACCCTGTCATTTTCTAAGGGTAACATGAACGAAAGATTTAAATAGTATATGATACTCAATATACTATCACCTCTTTTTCCCAGGAGAGGCTTCAAGCTATCTTTTTTGACTGGTTTGAAGAATCTCCTAGGGTTATAATCATAATTTAGATATACCTAAGACGGAGGAGAACAGAAATCAAAGATTCCTGAAAGTCCTCACTTTGTTGCGGTTTCGTTTTCTCACAAACTCAAAAACAAAAAGAGAACTTAATTGACATTGCTCCAGAGGTTTTATAATTATTAAAAAATTATTTTTTAACTATAAATTCATATTCTTTAATTACAAAAAAAGGTTCTTCATCTCCTCTTTCAATTGTATAAAATATCTCATATCCAGAAATGAAATCTCCACAACCAGAATTGATTATCAAAGGATTACCCGTTGAATGTAAATGATCCGCATAAACCACTAATCTAATTCCATTTGCTTTTTTTGGAAGGGATGCAAGTTTCAGCATTTCTTCAAGATGACTAAATATTTGCAAATAATTGGATAAGGGCATTAATTGAGCAGTTTTAGCGTTTAATCGAATATTTTTTGCAGGTATTTTTTTAAAATCAAAATTTCTTAAAAATTCATACAATCTTTTATCTTTGTCAGATGAATCTAACTCCATTTTTTATTTTTAGTGTTTTATAATCATCACCCTTTTTTCTCTTCAACTTTCTTTTCTTCAGATTTCTTTTCTTCAACCTTTTTGTCGTTTTTAGAATTAAATTCAGAATAATGACATTTGCCACAATAGACTCTATCTTTTGTTGTTAATAAAAATATTCCTGGTCCACATCTAGGACAATTTCTTTCTCTTGTAATTTTATCTCCATCAATTTTATACTTTGTATATTTTTTGCTAGTTGCCTTATTCTTGTAAGGCTTTTTTCCTGTTTTTGTTTTTGATCCTTTTTTCTTTACGATTTTATTTTTCTCCCTTTAAGTAATATTTAGGTAATTTTATAGTTATTTTAGAACGTGACCCACATACAATTCCTTCTAATTTAATATTTTCTTGATAATCAACAAAACCTCCTGAAATAGTTATGCCATTAATATTCTTTACATCTCTAAGAGGTTTTCTTTTTTGAACAGTTGTATATTCTTTATTCATTTTTTTCTTTCTTTACCGATTTTTCTTGTTTAATTTTTTCAATTTTCTTTGAAGTTTTATCTTCTACAGCTTCTTGCTTTGCAATTTCATTGGAAACTTCCTGTTCTTTTTGAAGAGGGGCTTCAGCAGGAACTTCAGTTTTTTTATCTTCAGTATCTTGAGGCACACTAGGGGTTACAGGTTCAGGCTTTTTTTCTTTTTCTGCTTCTTTTTTCGAAAAGATTTCAATTTTATTCTTTTCTTCTTCAGAAGTATAAATATTTGCAGAGATTGTGAAAATTTTTGTGCCGAATTTTCCTGAGATTTTTTTTACCCTAATGTTCTCTGGTTGAGTTGAGAATTTTTTAGAAATTAATTCTTTGGCCTCTTTATGACTTGGTGTAATTTCTGCTTCAATATTTATTTGAATTTCTTTTCTGTTGAATAATTTGTTTTCTTTTTCACTCATGTCATTTAAATTATTAATTACTTTCATAGAATTACCTCACTTTAATTGCAAAGTTTCCTTTGTCTTTGATATTTAGTTTTTGTGCTATTTCTGATTTTTCAGGATTTACAACAACAATCCTGCCTTTGAATCCTTCGGTTGATTCTTT